>Ga0265314_10000028_pt1 | contig 278016 bp, 220 predicted proteins | sample 4126metaG_FD_203106 | JGI IMG/M metagenome (GOLD analysis project Ga0265314, IMG submission 203106) | Rhizosphere microbial communities from Carex aquatilis grown in University of Washington, Seatle, WA, United States - 4-1-26 metaG | ecosystem: Host-associated > Plants > Roots > Rhizosphere... | reverse complement strand
GCCGGGAACCGGAGATATCACAGCGGATGTTCTGAAGAAACGATATCCCGGCATACAGATAGCTGGAGTTAGCTGCCCGCCTTACGGATTTGAAAGGCGCGACGACTCGCTACAAGTCGTCCTGGAAGAGATTACCGCAGCAAGAGCACACATTCTGTTCGTCGGTCTTGGCGCGCCAAAGCAGGAGTTTTTCATCAACAACTATGTTCGCTCCACCCGAGTACCGCTCGCTATCGGGATCGGCGGAAGTTTTGAACTTCTATCCGGAAAGCTGCAGCGCGCTCCGCAGTGGATGCAATCAAGCGGGCTCGAGTGGGCATACCGGCTGTCGCAGGAGCCTGCTCGTTTATGGAAGCGGTACCTGATCGGAAATACGGAATTTATTTGGCATTGCGCTATCGCCAAGTTGGCAAGTTTAACTCGACGCGAGAATAGCTTGATTGTCGAAAGTCCGGAATGATTCAGCTCTCATGCTGTTCGTTCCTTAACGGGCAAGGGAGTAAGGGGCCAAGAACGCAGGCGTGACTAGGGGATCTAACCAGATCGAAAGTCATATAGATATCGCCGCCACATAGGGCGGAAGTTCTTAAAGGGATTGGGTGAATGCTATGAAACGAGTTTCCACTATGAATACGAGAGCTTCTATCTTGTTGCCTCTGCTACTGTTCATCGGCGCATCGACGGCAATCGCGCAAGTCGGGCCTGCAGCAACAGGTGGGGGGCGCAGAATGGGCACATTTGTTTCATTCGGTGGCCTTAGAACCCACGTCATCAACTACACCTACAACGCACTGGGGATTGAAGGCGGTGCCTTCATACAGGGATCTCCGTTCTTTGGTCTTGAAGTGCGGGCCGGTTCCTATCCGCTATATGCGCGCTATTCGCAGACTCCCCTCACGGCTGGATGGAGGATGGAAGTGTTCCAGCCAGGTATACCCGCTATGCGTATTTCAGGTTACGTCGGCGGAGGAATGTCCAGATCACAGGATGCGGGGGCGCATTACGTTCCACTGCCTGCGGACTGGTACCCGTGTTGGCAAGCCAGCCAGTCAATAACAATCGGCAAGGGTTCATTAAACTTGAGACCAGTCGAAGCAACTTTCACACGTACGTATACTCCCCAAAGAACTCTGCAAGGATTCTCACTGACAACCGGCTTGACCTACAGATTCTCTTTACACAGGGACAGATACTAAGCCGGAGATCCCGATCAATTAGTTGAAAACCAAACTATGGAAACTAACTTGACTACTTCTCTTCAATCCCGGATCCAAGCTGCAGGCCATCGCCAAAGTCGCGAAATGACCTTCAATGACCTATGGAATCTCATCATCCGTCGGAAGGCTATCATTCTCGGCGTACTTGCCGTGGTGGTGGCAATAACTGTTCTCTTCTGTATTTTCAGCGAGCGGCGGTATCAGGCGACTGGCGAACTTCAAGTAGAGAAGACGTCACTCGATGGCCTCGGGTTATCCAGTCTGATCGGAGATGCATCAGGAGCCGGTGATGCGCTCGACTCAAATATCACCATTCAGACTGAAGCAACAATTCTTCAATCGGACACCCTGGCCCTGCGAGTCATCAAAGATTTGAATCTGGATTCCACTCCTGATTTTCAGCCGCGATACGGGGTGCTCAGTTTGATCAGCGACCTGCTTTCGCCTCAAGGCCCCCACGATCCTGCTAATACGCCTCTCGAGGGCTCGCCAAGACGGCGCTCGCACGCCCTGATCGTCTTCTCCAAAAACTTGAAAGTGAAGATTGTTCCTGGTACACGCCTGATCGACGTCTCTTACACGAATCCCGATCCGAGATTAGCTGCGGAGGTTGTGAATCATCTGATTCAGGCGCTGGAAGACTTCAGTTTCCAGACCAGGTATTCTGCTACTTCGCAAGCGTCGAAGTGGTTGGGAGGCCAGCTTTCTGATTTAAGAAAAGAGAGTGAGGACCTGCAGGCGAAGGTGGCGGAGTTACAGAAGGATTCCGGCGTCTTCACGCTCGGTGGTGGATCGGAGGTAGACGGCAAATCGCAAGGTGGCGCCGGAATCTATAGCAGCGTGCTGGATCGTTTGCAGCAAGCAACTGCGTCGATGACTCAAGCAGAATCGAACCGCATTTTGAAGCGAGCAATCTACGAAGCTGCGAAGTCGGGGAATCCGGAGCTTATATCGGGTCTCGCCGGCAATGCGGGGTCCCCTGGGCTTTCAACCGGGATGGCAAGCTCGCTCACTCTCATTCAGAATCTGCGGCTTCAACAGGCCTCCGTGCAAGGGCAACTTGATGAACTGTCAGCAAAATTCGGCCCTGCATATCCAAAGCTGGATGAGGTTCGCAGTAACCTTGCCGCGATCGACAAAGCGATCCGCGATGAAAGTGACCGCATTGAGCAGCGAGCTAAGAACGACTATTTAGTTGCACAACAGGTAGAAGACGGAGCTCGCGGTATTTTCAATCAACAGAAGCAAGATGCCGATCGGCTCAACGACAAGGCAATTGAGTACATGATCGTCCGCCAGGAAGCTGAACAGAGCCGCGGTCTTTACGAGACGCTGTTAGGTCATCTAAAAGAAGCGGGCGTGCTTGAAGGACTGCGGTCTTCCAACGTCAGCATCGTTGATCCGGCGCGAATTCCTGCAAAACCATCAAAACCTAACATTCCGATTTATCTTGCGTTGTCTGTCGGATGCGGCTTGTTCCTTGGATTCGGCAGCGCCATTCTCATTGACCTGCGCGATAACAAGATTCATGACATCAGCGAGCTAGAGGCGGAACTCGGAAAAACAGCGTTTGGAATCCTTCCCGACTTTGACTCGCGCCGTAAACTGCTCCCCGCAGATGGCGATGTTGCGAAGGTACCGGAAGGTGGACATTATCGACTGCCGTTGTTAGCCATTGATGATCCTCGGTCGCCTTATGTCGAGGCATTGCGCGCACTGCGGACTGCTCTCCTGCTTTCTCGGCGAGATTCCCCTCCAAAAACTGTTCTGGTTACAAGCTCACTGGCAAGCGAAGGAAAGTCGACGCTCAGTATCAATTTGGCTATTTTGCTGGCGCAGCATGGCAAGAAAGTCCTCCTGATTGACTCGGATCTTCGTCGACCGATGCTCAACAAGATCCTTGGAGTGAAGTCTGAAGTAGGCCTAAGTTCAATCCTCGCGGGGCAGTACTCTGGAGAGCCATCGTCTGCGATGTGCGATTTGGAAGAAGTACCCGGATTGAGGGTCCTTTGCGCGGGTCCGGTGCCACCCTATCCTTCTGAACTGTTGGGCTCTGAACAACTGCGAATTCTACTGGAGCAATGGCGCAAGGAGTTTGATTTCGTCTTGTTTGATGGCGCTCCTGTTCTACCCGTAACCGACTCAGTCATCCTGGGCGGCCTTGTAGATGCGAACTTGCTTATCGCCAGATATGGCACAACCACTCGGCAATCAGTTGAGCGGAGTTACTCACTCTTATGTGGTGTAAATGGCTCGGAACGGACCATCGGCATTGTCATAAATGCCGTCCAGCAGAATAAGCATTCTTATTATGCATACTACGGTTACTCGAAGTCCGAATATCACAATCATCAGTTGAGAAAGAGGGCCAAATGAAGCGAGCATGGTTCATTCCGCCGGCCAGGCTTACCCAGCACACGGCGAGTCTTGGTCTTATGTCGATGTTAGCTGCGTTACTTATCTGCGGCGTGGCTTACGCATCCTCAGAAAGCCTCCTGATAGGACCGGGTGATCAGTTACATGTCCAGATTGCTGATACACCTGAAATGGATCAGCATCCCCGCGTTACCGATTCCGGCGAAGTTCCGATTGAAGGTGCTGGAAATGTGAAGGTGTCCGGACTGACGCCTGCCTCGGCCGCAAAGGCAATTCAAGATCAACTCATCGCAAAGCGTTACATGCGGCATCCCGCAGTGATCGTGACAATCGAACAGTATGCAACGCAAACCGTATCCGTGCTTGGCGAAGTGAAGGCACCGGGAGCTTATCCCATTGCAACTCCGCGGTCCATTTTGGATGTGCTGGCCCTTGCCGGTGGTATTAATCCCTCAGCGGAGAGAAACATCGTCATCCAGCGTCACAGTAATCCTGAAGATTGCGTTCACTATAACTTCTCCAATAATGCCGATGCAGCTGTAAGCCAGCAGATTCTGGTAAGGCCTGGAGACACGATCGTTGTTCCCAAAGCAGGGATCGTCTATGTGCTAGGGGACGTCAACCGACCCGGTGGGTATCTTATGACGAATAACGAGTCGAAAATGACATTACTGGAAGCACTGGCCCTGGCAGGCGGCCTTTCCAAAACGGCCAAGCAGAATCACGCGCGTTTGATTAGAAAGCAAGGTAGCGGGTCATACCTCGATCGTCAGCTTTCAATTGGCGATCTCCAGCAAGGCAAGACTCCGGACATCGCCATGCAGCCCGGAGACGTGGTTTATGTACCTTTCAGCTTCGGAAGGAATCTTGCAATATTCGGTGCGGGAAGCATTGCCGCTGCTGCCACTTCTGCGGGTATTTATGCCCTTCCATAATCAGATAGATCAAGACTCATTGCAGATATCAAAAGCGGGAACGCCATTTGTGATGAACACCCCAAGAGTAAGCGTCGTGATACCCACGCGGGGCCGGCCGGCTTTAGTGGTCCGAGCCGTGAAGAGCGCATTAGAACAGACTCTGGCTGATATTGAGGTAGTGGTTGTCATTGATGGATACGACCCGGCATCAACCGAAGCATTAAGGGCGATTAACGATTCTCGAGTTACCGTCGTTTCGCTCTCAGAATTAGTCGGAGGGTCCGAAGCTCGGAACATTGGAGTCCGAGTGAGCCGTGGCGAATTCATTGCATTTCTCGATGACGACGACGAATGGTCGGCAACGAAACTGTCACGACAACTGGCAATTGCGAAGGCGTCGTCGGCGCCGTTCCCGATTGTAACCTGCCGTTTGATTGCCCGCCGCCCAAATGGCGATGAGCTTTGGCCTGCGCGTCAAATGAGGGTGGACGAGTCGATGAGCGAATACCTGCTGTGCAGGGAAGCGTCTATCCGCCAGGGTGAGGGATTCATTCAGACATCTACATTACTTGTCCCTAGGAGCCTTCTACTCATGGTTCCCTTCACGACAGGTCTCCCGCGGCACCAGGACTGGGACTGGCTGATTCGGGTCTCGGTTCATTCAGGAGTTGCGTTCTTATGGATATGGGAACCGCTTGTGATTTATCACATTGGTGCAGCTTCGAATTCCGTGAGCGCCGGCGAATCTCTAGAGGCGTCGTTGAACTGGGTGAATGAATGCTGCCTGGTTACTCCAAAGGCCAGGGCGTATTTCTATGCAACCCAAGTTGCGGTTCGCTGCAAGACACTGTCGACACTCCGGTCTGTTATATCGAATACGTTCGGCTATCCGCGCGCACAGTTCATCGCTTTAGGACTCGCGTTGATACCGCGAAATCTTGTTTATTCGCTCCGGCGGAGGGGTCATTTCAATCATGCGTAGAATTTCCCTTGTTCTCGCGACACTAGGTGAGCGCCCTTTTGACTTGTGGGCGCTACTGCGTTCGCTTACACCGCAAGCCAGGTTCATTAAGGAAGTCATTATCGTTGACCAACATCCAGATCCGGTCCACCTACCGACTCTTCTTAACCCTTTCCGCGACGCCCTTCCTATTGTCCACACGCGGAGTCAACGGGGTTTGTCTCGCGCTCGAAACCACGGGCTTTCTTTTGTCAGCGGCGATCTCGTAGCTTTCCCCGATGATGACTGCCTTTATCCGGAGGGTCTGCTGGAGTGGGTTATTGACTGGTTCGAATCGAACTATGAATATGACATTCTGGCGGTTGGAGCGAACGATACTGAAGGCCTGATGAGCGGCAACCGCTGGTTTCAGAATTCCTGTGAGATAAGGCCGATCAACGCATTTCGTACGACGTTCTCATCATCTTTGTTCATTTGCGCAGATCTCGCGCAATCAGCACGATTTGACGAGCAGTTAGGCGTCGGTTCGGGAACTCCGTTTGGCAGTGGAGAAGAAACTGATTATGTGCTCAGATTATTGCGCTCCAGAGCAAGAGGCCGTTTTGATCGGACGCGTCATATCATTCATCCGCGTCGAGATATGCTGAGCGAAAACACTTCGCCGCCTCGCGCACTCGCCTACGGTGTCGGAACTGGACACGTGCTCCGCATGAATTCGCTATCAGGCATCTGGGCAGGCTTTATGACATATAACCTTGCTCGAGCCGGAGTGGCCGCATTGCGCGGACGGCTTAAAGGTGCACGCCTTTGCGTTGCTCAGACAAAGGGTTTCTGGAAGGGCTTCATAGAATCCAAATCCTCGACCAGGAAGGCGTCTACACATGCGCGCAGATCCATGAGCCACGGCCCAGTGCTGATTAGCAACAACTGGCCGGTTCGTCCTTCGGGCGAGTCAGAACGGTCGGCATATGCACCAGCGCTGATTCTCAATTCCGATGTTGAGCCGTCGCATACCCGGGCAAGGAGCGTCCTGAATTAATGGCCGCAGCCATTTATCTGAATGCGGAATCAGGAGAAACTTCCTTATGGAAGGAAATCTCTTACTGGTTGGCGATTCTGCCAATTCTGTTCATCACAGCGAACGGACGGATTGAGACTGATGCCAGCCCAATTGCCTTCCGCTTTACTGCGATGGCGGAAGATTCACTCGCGCGCAGAATAGTCAGGTTGGGTTGTTCGCTGCTAGTCATCTACCTCCTTTCGACACGGTCGCGTGCCATATTGACTTTGTGCAGACGATCGAAGCTTCTGCTCCTTTCGCCAGCAATCGCGTTCGCATCGATTCTGTGGTCGCGGAACCCGAGCCACACGCTGGTCGATTCGCTGAACCTCCTCCTCACAACGCTCTTTGCCATCTACATTTATCTCCGTTACCCGGAAGAACGGCTTGTCTCTCTCTTAAATATGGCGGCCTTTCTCACGCTTTTGCTTTGTGTGATGACGGTAATTTTTTTCCCGAGCGTAGGGCTCGATGCTAACCAGCAGGGTGCTTGGCGCGGCATCTTCGGTCAGAAAAACAACTGTGCAACCGTCTGTGCGTTGTTCCTCATTGTGGGGCTACATGCCAGTTGCCGCGGATTGATAAATCAATTTGTGCGCGTCGGAGTGGTCTGCCTGTCTGCCGTCTTCATTATCATGAGCAACTCAAGAACAGGATGGATCGTGGCAATTCTGGCGATCACTCTCACATATGGAGTCCGGTTTATCGCTAGAGTCAGATCGCTGGACAGAATTCTTCTCTTGTTGTTGATGATTGTGCCAATAGTGTTTGCGGCGTTCATGATGCATGAGTATTTCAACAGTATTCTCGCGGCAATGGACAAGGATCCAACAATGACCCAGCGCACCATCATCTGGGCTGAGACACTTCCGTCCATTGCGAAACATCCTTTTCTTGGTTACGGCTATTCTGCATTTTGGGCCGGATTAAATGGCGAGTCAATGCATACGGTGCTCGTGACAGGATGGATGGAAGGCCAGGCGCAGGACGGCTATCTTGATGTTTTGCTCGGTCTTGGGCTCCTGGGACTGGTTCCGCTGATCGCACTTTTCTTGCGAGCCCTGTGGCAAGCATGGAAGGCGATAGAACGAAAACAGTTGGACAGAGCGGTGCTCCTGGCAATCGTCATGTTGCCTGTGGTACTGATTGAAAACATCGGCGAGTCCTTCCTTCTCGATCCTCTGGGAATACCGTGGTTCTATGTGCTCCTCTCGCTCTTGACTCTTAGCTTCACTAATTACCCGGCAGAGGAACGGTAATTCGCATGCGGATCCCCGCCCATTTTCACCAACCCGGAGAGACGGAGTCCACGGCAGGGTGCGATCGCCCCACGACTCTCAAATTGCGCATTCGACTTGTTGTCGAAAGATTCCGTTCCGGGCAGTCGATGCAAGGCACACTGGCTAAGGACTGGTCAAATCTATTTGCCGGACAAAGCATCAGGCTTGTGCTTCAAGCTGTGTATTTCCTCTGCGTCTCTCGCTCTTTAGGACCGGCGCAATACGGCTCTTTCGTCGCGGTCACCGCAATGGCGAACATCTTCTCACCATATGCTGGGCTTGGTTGCGGACCGCTCTTCCAAAAGAACGTTCGCTCGGGAAGGAGAGAAGCTGCCTTGTGCTGGGGCAATGGCCTGCTGGCTACTATCTCCACGGGCATGCTGGGGACTTTTGCGCTTTGCGCTCTTGCGTTTCTGTGGTCACCGAATGTTCCAGTCGTCACGATCGCTACAATCTGCGTTTCTGATCTCATCATGGCCCGTATTATCGATCTTGCGTCATCTGGATTCGCTGCGTCGGGGATCATGAGCAAATCCGCGGTTCAGAACACAGTCATGAGCGTTCTGCGTGCAATTGGTATCGTTCTACTCATACTCTGCTATCGGCAGGTAACAGCAGCGCAATGGGCCTGGGTCTATCTCATTACCAGCATCGTTGGTGCGCTGTTCGCTCTTCAGCAAGGAAGTTCGCTTTGGGGAGCGCCCCGCATCTCCTTCCCCGCGCTCTATGAAGACTTGCGCGAAGGCAGCTTTTTCTCGCTGAGTATTTCCGCGCAAACTGTTTACAACGACATTGACAAGACAATGCTCGCAAGGCTTTCTACGTTCTCAGCAACTGGGGTCTATGCGGCAGCATATCGTGTGATCGATACCAGTCTCACGCCTGTTCGTTCACTTGTGTCGGCGGCATACCCTGAGGTATTTCGAGTTGGTACCGGAGGAATGGAAGCTACCTATAGTTACGCACGGCGTCTGATCCGAAAGGCACTGATCTTCGGTGTGGCTGATTTCCTCGGCCTCATTCTCATTGCGCCACTTCTACCTCATATTCTCGGACCCAAGTATGCGGAAATCACTCAAGCAGTTCAGCTTCTTGCCTTCATTCCCGTCATGCGTTGTGTCCACTGGTTTCTTGCAGACGCTTTGTCAGGCGCCAACGCTCATGCCCTGCGGGCATATATCCAGGTGGGCGTAGCTTTGCTCAACATCGGGCTGAACTTCCTCATCCTCCCCCGGTGGTCCTGGGTCGGAGCCGCATGGACAAGTCTTGCTTCGGATGCAGCTCTGTTGGGCGCGGTCTATCTTGCCGTTCAATGGAGACGGTCTGTCGGCTCAATACCGGAGGCATTGCATGCCACAGAATAGCTTCGCCTCTAGCGCTGCAGCGCGCGGAGTGTCTCCAGCGCGGCCAGGTCAGGAAGGAGATCCTTTCTGCCCTGAAGCAGCGAGAACTCACCCTGCCGGCTACCTTGCCCCCCCCGGCCACCTCGAGAGGGAACAACCTCTACGTACTTCGCTCATTTTCCGTGAGCGCCTCCTTGCACCCAGTGAGACTTTCATAAGTGAGCAGGCGAAGTCCCTGCGCAACTATCAGCCGATTCTCGTCGGCCTTCGCCGTACAAGCCCCAGCCTTCAGCACAAACTCCCTGAGGTCCTGCTTCGTAATGGCGAGAACCTGATCGACAAATTCGCAGCCAGCGCATTTCGCAAGATTCCCGTCGCGCCGAACTTCTTTCGCCTTCTTCGTTCCGTCGACCCATCAGTGATTCATGCGCATTTTGCCATAGATGCTGTGCAAGCTTTGTCAATTGCTGAGCGGCTCAACTTGCCTCTCATCGTTTCCCTGCATGGATTCGATGTCACCTCTACTGAGCAGGCTCTCAGTAGTACTTTTGCTGGCCGTCATTTTCGCAGGCACCGCGAACGGCTACTTAAGCGGACCACTGCTTTCATTTGTGTCTCCCAGTTCCTTCGACAAACTGCATTGAATGCCGGGTTCCCCGAATCCAAACTCCACGTGCACTACACAGGCATCGATTTCGAGCGTTTTCGCCCTTCTGACACGGGGCGCGACCCTGGCCTGATCTTGTTTGTCGGAAGACTAGTGGAAGTAAAAGGATGTGAATACGTTCTCCGCGCGATGGCTCTGGTCCAAAGACAGAATCCCCGGGCACATCTTGAAGTCATTGGCGATGGGCCACTCCGCGCATCGCTCGAGACGCTCGCCGGTGAACTTTCAATCCGCGTGTCCTTCCGCGGAACTCAAAGCCCCGATGAAGTCATACGAAGCATGTCACGCGCCAGGATACTCTGTAATCCGAGTGCCAAGGCCTCCACTGGCGACATGGAAGGGTTCGGAATGGTCTTTGCGGAAGCACAGGCTCTTGGCACGCCGGTCGTCAGTTTTGCCCACGCAGCTATCCCTGAGGTCGTGAATCACGGAAAGACTGGATTGCTTTGTCTTGAAAGGGATGTCAACGCGCTATCCCAATCGTTGAGCAGGCTCCTCGACGATCGCGCGCTCTGGGCACAAATGAATCAGAATGCGCGCGCATGGGTTAAAGAACGCTTTGACATTTCCAAACAGACTGGAAGGCTCGAAGCACTTTATGACGAATGTATTGCCCGCCACGGGTATCGCGCCTGAACGTCATCTTAACGGCTAGATGCACTACTTCCCACAGAAGCTGGTCGGGGATGAGATGGCTAACGAATTGCAGACTCAGGTGAGGGCAGGGTAGGCCTTGAGAAAGCATTCAACGGAATTCTTGACATGAGCTTGGACCGATTTTGGATTCCACATCCCGGTCAATCCGAGAGAAACCGTCAGCTGTGGCAAATGAGTGATCAAAGCCAGAAAGTGCCCCGAAGCCTGATTCTTGTCATAAGGCATGCGAGACAGGCCTTTCACTTCGGCAAAGCTACTTGAGAGAGTTTGGGCCACAATCTTCTTTCGGCGCGAGTACCACTTCTTAAAATAGTCTTCGCCGATGGAGGGGTGGCCGACACTTTCAGCAAAGGCAAGCCGGCAGACGAATCCTTCCAGTGGCGAGAGGATTTCGCTGACTAACGCTAACCCGATAATCTCCAGTGTCCCTTCTCTTGAGGGGGATGATTTTTGGCTGTCTGCAATAGCGCGACGGAGGTTCGCGTCGCCATTTTCGAGGACAGTTTCGATTACTTTGGTCAGAATCGCGTGCTTGTCAGGGAACGCGGCATAGAGGTCGCGCTTTGACACGCGCGCACGGCGAGCGATTTCATCCGTGGTCGCTTCGCCAAACGACGATTTTGAAAACACCTCAAGCGCAGCAGACAGAATTCGGGTATGCCGCTCATCACGCTTGGTGTCTTTCGAGCCCGATAAAGACATTTTCTGTTAACTCACTGTCTTACACGTTCACGAGCAGATCGTTGACTTCCGGGAAAAGTGTTACAAGTGTTGAAGTGATTCTAATAGAGGACCATAGACAATTTATCGACAATTGGGCGGGTTCCCATTAACTAGGATTGTTCAAATCAAGCAGGTTTATCCCGACCCTGGAGTGCCTACAAATTCTATACCTGCGACAGTGAGACTGACCATGCCAAGACCCATTACCGAAAACCTGTACCAACGTCAGAGAGAGAGGGAGAAGTCGTTTACTAATTTATAATTTCCTTCTCATACCCTTCGACCACATTTTGCAGCTCATCTCGCAGTTCGTCGATCCGAACCTTGATCGGTATCGAATCGCAGCTAGCTGCACTGCCACCGCAAGCTCCTTCTCGTTCGCCGCGAGTGCCTCTTTGACCACTGCAATTTGGTTCTTTGGATAAGGCTTGGGGATCCGAAGGCCAGTCGGAGCGCCATGCCCCTCTCTGAATACTAGTTTGAAGTGTTTCAGGCTGGCTTTCGACCACGGGATCGGGAAAAACCCTGCAAATTCAGGTGTTCGGCCTGTGGGATATTCCTATAATTCCAGAATTCTCAAGGCGCTTCACCGTCGATGAGGATCAGCTTCGGATTTGGCTTCCCATTCAGTCGTGCTACCGGTACGAATTGCCAATGATCGCCGATTCTACGATACTGAACTAGATTTACTGATTGCTTATGTCCATACCGAAGGTCACTGTCCAGGTACTGAAAGCTCCTTCCATTTGTTAGAAGGTTGATATGCATGATTTTACGGAGATGGACATTGACCGCAGTCACTAACCATAAATTATTGAAAATGAAGGGTGGGAGTAGTTCAGTGGTAGAACGTCAGCTTCTGCCAGTGAAAAATTCCCTAGAATCGCAGAGTCCTCTGTAAAACCACGAAACCCGCGTCAATACTGAAGATCTAGAGCATCTTGGACAGATTGCATCTACGAGCGTATTTGTGTAAATTTGTCACTTTTAGCTCGTTTTTGGGCTCATGGACAGTGAGTTTGGACAGTGAGTCTGGCGCCGAGTAAAGACCCGGAAAAACATAGCCCGAAATGTAAATACGGCCTTTGCCGCGCAGCCCAAAACGATCCAATTCGAAGTTCGTCGGTTAACAACCTAGGGTTTCATTTTTTCCGTGATGTGTGACTCGGGGAAGTCCTCATCGCGAACGCGACCTAATCGCGCGCCATAAGGGCGTTTGTCGGGACTCATTGCTAACTTTGCCGCACCGTGAGGCATCGGACGATCTGTTTTCTCACCGAAACCTGGAGCAAGAAAGAACAATCGTTCATTCGCTTGAAGTGGTAGATTGGGGATGCTCGCTCCTTCCCATCCATGAATGCAGCGTACAAATTAGCGTGCGGAGCATTGCTCCTGACGTGTCTTGCACACGGTCAGAAGGCAGAACTCGTGATGGAAACGGGCCACACCAGCGACGTCAATTCGTTTGCCTTCAGCCCCGACGGCCGCACGCTGGCCTCGGGAAGCCAAGACAACACGATTAAGTTCTGGAACGTGGCAAGCGGACGTGAGTTGCGCACGCTCGCCGGACACAAGGGCTCCGTCTTCTCCGTTGTCTTCAGCCCTGATGGTCGTAATCTGGCCTCGGTAAGCAGTGACCTGACGGTTAGGCTCTGGGATGCGGCCAGTGGCCGCGAGCTCCGAAGGCTTACCAGCCATATTAACTCGGTCACATGCGTCGCCTTCAGCCCCGATGGTCGACTCCTTGCCTCGGGAAGCAATGATCACACGATCAAGCTCTGGGATGTGGATAGCGGTCGCGAGCTGCTTACGCTTACCGGTCATGGGGACTCGGTCAATTCCGTCGCATTCAGTCCCGATGGGCGCACACTGGCTTCAGGAAGCCTGGACGCGACCATCAAGCTGTGGGAAGTATCCAGCGGTCGCGAGCTGCGCACCTTAAGCGGTGGTTGGAGCCCAATCCTTTTTAGCCCCGACGGCCGCACACTAGCGTCGCTGGTAACGGGGTCGCTGCACATTCAGCTGTGGGACGTCGTCAGCGGGCGAGAGCTGCGAACGCTGGCCAGCCAGGCTGCAACAACAAACTCATTTGCCTTCAGCCCCGACGGCCGCACAATTGCGGGAAGCGAGGACAACAACCCGATCAAGCTCTGGGACGTTGCAAGCGGGCAGGAACTGCGCACCCTCGCAGGTCCCACCTACCCGGTGTATATGATTGCCTTCAGCCCTGACGGTCACACACTGGCGGGAAGCGCAGAGAATACGATCAAACTCTGGGACGTGGACAGCGGGAGCGAACTGCGCACACTGGCCGGCCACACGAACGAAGTCCATTCGGTCGCCGTGAGCTCGGTTGGCCATACATTGGCCTCAGGCGGCGCAGGTTCGACAATCACGCTGTGGGACTTGACCAGCGGAAGCTTGTTTCGTACGTTGGCCAGTCATTCGAGCATTGTCGACGCGGTTGCCTTCAGTCCGGATGGACGCATCCTGGCCTCTGCTGGCTTAGGCGCCAACGACGTCAACATAGAACTATGGGACGTGACAAGCGGGCGCGCCTTACGAACACTAGCCAGCGGCACGGACTGGGTGTACTCAGTCGCTTTCAGCCCCGACGGCCGCACCCTGGCCTCTGCTGGAATGGATGCAAACATTGAACTATGGGACGTGGCCAGCGGGCGCCAACTTCATTTGCTTGCTGGTCATTCGACCATTGTCGACTCGGTCGCCTTCAGCCCCGATGGACGTACGCTGGCCTCGGGAAGTCGTGACAACACGATCAAGCTTTGGGACGTGGCAAGCGGACGCGAGCTGAACACGCTGGCAGGTCACACTGACTGGGTTTATTCCGTTGCCTTCAGTCCCGACGGCCGTACATTGGCCTCGGGAAGCCGAGACACCTTAGTCAAGCTTTGGGACGTGGCCACCGGGCGTGAGATGCGCACTTTTTCAGGTCATGCGGACTTTGTTGATTCCGTCGTCTTCAGCCCGGATGGCTTTACATTGGCATCGGCGACCTGGAGCGGTGTAATCGAACTCTGGGAAGTGGCCACTGGGCAGGAGCCTCGCATACTTACCGGGCACACGGGCGATGTCCGTTCTGTAACCTTCACCGCAGATGGACATTCAGTTCTGTCGGGCGGCCTCGATGGTTCAGTCCGTGTCTGGAACGGAGCCTCAGGTGATCAGCTCGCCGCACTCTACAACTTTGAATCGAAAGGTTGGACAGTTGTGGATCCGCAGGGGCGTTTCGACACGAATAACCTGGATGGGGGAGTTCCACTCCACTGGTTGGTCTCTGACAATCCGACGCACGCATTACCGCTTGAAATCTTCATGCCGGACTACTACACGCCCCGACTTCTTGCGCGGATTTTCAACGGCGAGGCGCTGCCTCCCGTCCGTCCCATCGCAGAGATCAGAAACCGCGAACAGCCCAACGTCTCGATCGTCTCCGCCATCCGCTCCAAACACCATCCCGGCTACGCCGACGTTATTGTTCATGCCGCCTCTCACACAAGTGAAGCGGGCCAGGCTAGCGGCTTAGAGCAGTTGCGCTTGTTTCGCAATGGCCAGCTTGTCGGCTATCGCCAAGGCACGCTGAAGGATGGCGATATTGCGTTTGCAGACATCCGACTTCCGAGGACGGCCAAGTCAGTGACTTTCACCGCCTACGCCTTCAACTCTGAACGTATCAAAAGTTCAACTGCTGAAATGAAATATGCGTACGAGCCCGGACCGCCCATCAGACCACGCGCATGGCTGCTGCAGATCGGCGTTAATCACTACGAAGCAAGCGGATGCGAATTGAACGGTTCGGCCAACGACGCAGAACAGCTCAGCAAAGTCCTCGGCGAACGGCTCACCGCACGCGGTCTGGACGCAAGGCCGACGCTCCTGGTTTCCATTGACCAGATCAAAGACGCCACAAAGCAGAAGATTCGTAACGCGCTAGCGCGTATCGCCGCGGCAGCCACGCCTGACGATGTTTTCTTTATGAGCTTCTCTGGCCACGGATATTCAAGCCAGAAAGGGGAGTTCTACATCCTGCCCTCCGATGTGCGAGGTTCGTGCGTCGGTGTGGACGAGGGGATGCTCAAAGGCGCCATCTCCGCCGAGGAACTGACCGAATGGCTACGGCCCATCGATGCCGGTCAGATGACATTTATTCTCGACTCCTGCAGTTCGGCCTCGAGCGTGGAGTCGAATAATTTCAAGCCTGGCCCCATGGGCAGCTCAGGTCTCGGCCAACTTGCATACGACAAGCGCATGCGCATTCTGGCCGCGAGCCAGCCGAATCAGGTCGCCCGCGAGTCTGACACTCTGCATCAAGGCCTGCTCAGTTACGCTCTAGTCCAGCTGGGCCTGGCGGAGGGCCTGGCCGATTGGAATCCCAAGGACAGCAAAATCGTGGTGGGCGAGTGGCTCAGCTATGCAGCCGACGCGGTGCCAAAGTTCTTGCAGTCGGGTGCCGTCAAAGCCGCGCGAGGTTTGACCCCGATCGGCGCGCCAGAGCACCGGGTGCCTTCGGCCCAGACCCCTGCCGTTTTCGACTTCGCGAAGCAGGATACGTTTGTTCTGCAAGAAAAGTGAACTCGTTCAGATGGGCACCCACTCCCCTCGCGAGAAAACGGTGTACTCATCGGAGAATCTGGCGAATCCGTAAATCTAATCTACTTTTTTTCACTAAGGAAGAAGGGCGACGTCCCAAACAGCGATGAGATTGTGGCTGCGGCCATGCCGTTTACAGAGCGCGAAACACTTTGGGAGGCGCCGATGTTTCTTGTAGGAATGGATGAGCAGGTTGATACCGGGAGCGATGATATCGATCTGTTTGGAAGTGAGGCGCAGTAAAACGGCGCCGTCATAGTTCTTGTTGGGGGCCCTGTTCATAAACAGGAGCAGGTTAAAGTGTGGGGGCGTGGAAGGAATGTGATGGCCGCCGCAGTAGAAGGTGTATCAGTGCCGGCCAGATTTTCTAAACATAAATAAACGCCCATACCCCAGGTATAAGGCAGATACAACTCCCATGCGGATGGCGCAGTTTCCGGCACGGTCTCCGGGGCACGTGGCGCAGTTTTTGTGAGCGTGAGAGTGTGAACAAGGCCGGAGCAGGAATTCATGGCCAGAGACATATGGCCGAAAACGCTTGCTACAAGCGTCTATTCCTGAATAAACAGCGCGCAGACGGTAGCGGATTCCGATGGTTCCAAAGCAAGGCGAAAGACGAAAATCCGTGGTCTAGAACGGACTCGGCGTCGCCGACATAGGCTCAACCGCACGGGCCACGAAGGTGGCTGATGCTTCTGTCACCGCGTCGTCGATCGAGATTCCGGTTCCTTCGTTGAGCAGCTCGACGCCGAAGATCTTGGTCGCACACATCGCGCCGTATTCGTTCGCGCCGCTCAGCGTGATGTCGAAGGGCAGGATCTGGTCGGAGTACGAGGGCATCGCCAGTTCCTTGTTGGAGCCGGTGTTGGTGATGGTGATCTGATCCAGCTGATCGATGGTCTGGGAGATCGAGGGGCCGAGATCACGAACCACAGAAGACCGGAAGACCACCGTGCCGTTGCCTACGTTCGAATACTGCGGCCGGATTTCGTCCGGGTCGGCCACGAAGGTACCGAGCGCACGCTGGAACAAGCTCAGCAGTGCGTGACGGTCGAAGTTGACCCAGACAAGGCATGCCTTTGGATGGCGACTACTCTGAGCACATACTCGACCTTGTAGTTAAATCCATGGCTTGCTTGAAAAGGTGATCTTGACTGGTTAGCCGTTACGATGTGTGAGTATATAAGTATGTCTACGAACAACGCACCAATCGCCTTTCTTCCTTCTACCGACGATAACAACTACTTCCAGGGAGTCTGGGCCCGGGTCTTCGGACGCTTCGTCAGCAATGCCCGTGAGCGGGCGGGCCTTTCGGTCGAGAACGCGGCCGAGCTGGTCGGCATGGATCCGCGGAACTGGCGCGCCACCTAATCCGGCTCCTGGCTCCCGACAACCAGGCAGCAGTTACAGTTGATGGCCGCGGCGGTCGATATCGACTGGCCGCTGATGACCAGGATCATCACTCTGTGCAGCCAGGCCTGGGGCATCAAGTAGCACCTGCTACTCATTAGCGTATAGACTCACCCGAGAGAAAGGGGGTGAGTCAGATCAAGAAAGCAGCAGAACCACAGGTGAAGAGAATGAACTTGAACGTTCCCGTCGAACTGCACAACGCCTTCAAGGCGGCCACGGCCGCCAAGGGTATGAACATGACCGACGTGCTGATGGCGTACATCGAGGAGTATGTGACCCAGCACAGCGAACCTGCCAAGAAGGGACGGCGCCAGTGAAGCGCGCCGTCCTATATATGAGGGTCAGTTCGGTAGACCAGCATCCGGAGACCCAGTCACACGACCTGCGGCAGATGGCTGCTCAGCGGGGCTATGAGATCGTCAATGAATATACAGACCGCATCAGCGGGGCCAAGGCGAAGTGTCCAGGACTGGGTGATCTGATGCGGGATGCCCGCCGCGGCAAGTTCGATGTTGTCCTGGTGTGGGCTCCTGATCGAATCGCAAGATCTGTGAAGCACTTCCTCGATGTGCTGGATGAGTTGAAACGGCTCAACATTGAGTTCGTCAGCTTCCGTGAACAGATCGACACGGGCGGTCCGCTCGGCCGCGCCATCGTCGTCATCATCGGCGCCATCGCCGCGCTTGAACGCAACCTGATCGTCGAGCGGGTCCGCGCCGGTATGCGCCGGGCCCGGCCTGAAGGCCGCCACATCGGACGCATGCCACTCGTTCTCGATCACGAAGCGATCAGTTCAGACCGGTGCCAGGGCTTGAGCCTTCGTCAGATCGCTCGCTGCCACCGCATCTCAACCGCAACCGTGAGACGCGTGCTCAGCACAAACGCTGATCAAAACGCTGAGTAACAAAAGGCCTCAAAAAACCGACCTCGTAAACCCCACAATATCAATGGCCGGATCTCATCGATCCGGCCGTGCCAAAAGGTATAGATTATGAAACACCCCCTTGCCTCAATGTCGGACTCGGTGATTATGCGCTCATTGAGATTGGCGCGGCGGATTACCGGCGAGAACGGCGTTTAGAGAAACTAATCCTGCTGCCAATCCGGAAATGCGTCCACGATGAGCGCATCGGCCTCATGTCAACAGTTAACCTTCCATCCCCGCGAATGACGCCGTCGAAATTCGGCCCTGGTATTAGACTAATCGGCAGATCGTGACGTCGCGGAGACCACCCACCTTTCGATGGAGGCGCAAATTAGCCCTGAACTGGTAACCTCACAGACGTTTCGAGGAGGTCTCGGACTAATGCCCCATATAACTTTGCCGGAAGGTCAGTTTGGAATTCGAGGCGCGATGGCGTTTCGTCCGGAGACGGCTCGCCCGCTCAATGACCTTGTTGAAGTTTTGCTTCGCGGGCCAAACAGTCTTTCACCCGGAGAGCGCGAACTGATCGCGACCTACGTGTCCTATTTGAACGACTGCCACTTTTGCCAGTCGATCCACGGGGCCATTGCCGCCGCCCATCTGGATGGTGATGAGGAGTTGGTGCGGCGCGTGAAGGCTGATTTTAAGTACGCGGCCATATCGGAAAAGCTGAAGGCGCTACTTGTTATCGCAAGCAAGGTGCAGCGCGGGGGCAAGAGCGTGACAGCAGAAGATGTGGCCCACGCACGCAGCCAAGGGGCAACTGAAATTGAAATCCATGATTCGGTGCTAATCGCCGCGGCCTTCTGCATGTACAACCGCTACGTGGATGGATTGGCGACTGTGCAGCCGCACGATGAAGCCATGTATCGAGAGCGCGGCAAGATGGTTGCGCGCGATGGTTATGTGAGTGTCAGCAAGACCTATTTGCCCGCCGAGCCGGTGGAACTCTGAAGGAGCAATATGGCTCATATATCACTTCCTGAAGGTCTGCCGGGTATCAGTGGCGGATTCGCCTTTCGCCCGGAAACAGCGAAGCCTATGCGCGAATTGGCGCATGTGCTTTTGCACGAGTCCAACAGCTTGACGGCCGGCGAGCGCGAACTGATCGCAACGTATGTCTCATCGCAAAACGATTGCTTTTTCTGCCATAACAGCCACGGGGCCGCTGCGGCTGCCCATTTAGGTGGGGACGATGTTGTGCAGTGTGTGAAGACTGACTTTGAGAGTGCGCCTGTATCTGCAAAGTTGAAAGCTCTGCTGGCGATTGCAGGCAAGGTGCAGCGTGATGGCAAGCTTGTAACTGCAGAGGACGTAGAGCGGGCGCGTCGCGAAGGTGCGTCCGAAATAGAGATTCACGATACGGTGCTAATAGCTGCGGCCTTCTGCATGTACAACCGTTATGTTGATGGACTCGGCACATGGCAGCCGCATGATCCCGGCATGTATGCGCAAATGGGGCAGCACCTTGCTGAACACGGTTATCTGAAGTCTTCGCGTGAATGATCCGAATGCGGTGTTCCCCATTGACTCCACCAAAGGATTGATCAAGTTACCCATCGATTGATACAGGACAGCGCATCAACTTAGTTGATACTGTTCAACCGTGTAGTCCGCCTCTTCCCTGATTTTTGGCGGGTTGCTACTGGTGTTCCCAGCCAGACTTTTCTTATTCACGGAGCCTGCGAAGAGAGGGCATGAATTCTTGTGCGCATAGCAGCAAGCCCTCGTCGACAGGCTGTCGTGTGAATCCGCGGTGTGACGCCGCGTAGTACCAAACTCTTTGGAGGTCCGAAAGCAGCATGAAGATTGTTCGCAGTGTGCTGGCGTGTGTTTTCCTAGTTTGCCTCAGTTTGTCTGCTCAGCAGATCACGGGAAACATCCGTGGAACCGTTACAGACCCAAGCGGTGCCGTGATTCGCGGCGCGACAGTTACGGCGCACCAAGTAGAAACTGGTCTGTCGCGCATGACGATCACAGACCGCAATGGTAACTATGTACTTTTGGAACTCCCGATTGGTCACTACCGCCTGAATGTCGCGGTAAGTGGTTTTCAGGAATACGTGCAGGATGGCATCACGCTAAACGTGAACGAAACGGCGTCGGTGTCTCCACGCCTAGTGCTCGGATCAGAAAAGCAGCAGATACTGGTGAGCGCCGACGCAAATCTCATAGAGCCAACCGTCACCAGCATGGGCAAGGTAGTTCAGCAACGTGAATTGGAAGATCTGCCGCTGAACGGACGCAACTTCTCCCAACTTGGCTTGTTGCAGCCTGGAGTTGTTCCCTTGACACCCGGAGTTGCCGAAGCGGGCGGATCGCTGCGCAACGGGCAAGCCTATGCCGTGAATGGCCAGCGGCCTGAATCGAACAACTTCCTGATTGACGGCGCAAACAATTTCAACGGCGTTGATGGCGGGTTCATTCTCAAACCACCGGTTGATGCGATTGGCGAGTTCCGCATCATCACGCATGGCGCGAATGCTGAGTTTGGGGGCGCACTCGGATCGACGACAAACATCATTACGCGGTCGGGCACGAATCATTTCCATGGGACCCTCTGGGAGTTCCTGCGCAACGATGCGCTCGATGCGAATAACTATTTTGCGCAAACCAAGGAGCCGCTCAAGCAGAACCAGTTTGGCGCCGCTGCCGGCGGGCCGATCAAGAAGGATAAGACATTCATCTTCGGCTTCTATGAAGGCTTTCGCAATGGCCAGGGCAAGACGGCGCTGACCACAGTACCGTCGTTGAAGCAGCGTACCGGCGATTTCTCAGAACTCTGCCCGGAGGGTTTTGCAGGCGGCTTCTGCACGAACCAGGCACATCAGCTCTTCAATGTGTTTGCAAACGCGCCGTACCCGAATAACGTTGTGCCGCAGGTGCAATTCAACACGGTTTCAAAAAACCTGCTGAGCTTCTTTCCTACTCCGAACGCCGGAAGGAATCTTTTCTCAACGACGCAAACTGTGCGCAATGATTCCGATCAGTTCGGCATCAAAGTCGATCACTATCTTGACGCGCGTGACACTCTGAACTTCCGCTACATGTTCAGCCAGCTCGCGCAGTTTGATCCCTTATCGCCGGGCGGCGCCAGCGTTCCCGGCTTCCCGGTAGGCGAAGACCAGCGCGCGCAGAACTTAGTGGCGCAAGAGACGCACACGTTTTCGCCCTCGCTCATCGCGATCGCTCGTCTCTCGTTTCTGCGGAACAAGTTTTTATTCGGCGAGCGAGAAAATCACCAGTCGCCGTCCAGCCTGGGCTTTCAATACTCGCCAAGTCTGCCTCTTGCTGCCGGGCCACCGTTCATCCAGGTGAACGGCTACTCTGAGATTGGTGATCCGATTACGGGTCCGCGCAACACTTACGAAGACGTATTTGACTATTCTGCATCGTTGAGCTGGGTGCGCGGCAAGCACGAAATGAAATTCGGTGGAGGATACCAGCGGCAGGGAATCAACGTGATGCAGGGAATCGCGACCAACGGCTTCTTCGTGTTCGTGCCATTCCCGGTAACGGATGCATTCGCCAGCTTCCTGGTCGGGCAGCCGATCGTCTTCCTGCAAGGCATCGGCGATTTCTCGCGCGGCATTCGCGGGAATAACGCGAACTGGTACGTGCAGGACACGTACAAAGTGACGCCACGATTCACCATCAACGCGGGTGTTCGCTATGAGCTGCCCAGGCCGTATACCGAGATTCATCAGCGGCTATCTCTGTTCGAGCCAGGAAAGAAATCACTGGTAATGCCGAACGCGCCGGCGGGACTACTGTACCCGGGTGATCCCGGTGTGCCGGCCGGGCTGATCGCAACCGATCTGAAGGCATTTGCACCGCGCCTTGGCATAGCATGGGATCCGAACGGCGAAGGCCACTGGCTGGTAACTTCGTCGTACAGCATTTTCTACGAGCCCTATTACACTGGGCAGGGCGGTCCATTGCAGGCGCCGATCAGTGCGCCGCCCTACCTGGGAACTCCGCAGGTAGGCCTGCCGGATTTCTCCGATCCGTTTAATGGCCATCCTCCGGCAGCGGGAACATTCTCTACTCCGCTTACAAATCTGACTCTGTCGCCGAAGTTGACGCTGCCTTACACGCAGGATTGGGACTTGAACCTTGAGCACTCGTTCGGAAGCAACTGGCTGCTCGAGATTGGGTACGTCGGCACCAAGGGCACGCGCCTGCCGCGCTTTATCGAAGCAAACCCGGCAGTATTCGTACCCGGAACATCGAATGGTCAGCCGATTTCGAATTCCAGTAATGCCGACCAACGGCGGCTTTACTCCGGATGCACGCTCGCCGATTCGCCGAGCAACTGCAAATTTTCGTCGACCGGAGAGATCGCCGGTATCGCGAACTCATCGTATAACGCGCTCGAAGCATCGATGCGCAAGCGATTCAGCCACGGTTTGTCATTTCTCGCATCGTATACGTGGTCGAAGGCGATCGATGATGTTTCATCGTTCAACATAACTGGATCGGCGGCGAAACCAGTTGCAGGAGAAAACGATCTTGCACAAAATCCATTCAACCTTGGAGCGGAACGCGGGCTCTCGCTTTTCGATGCGCGCCACAGATTTGTTGGAAGTTATGAATGGGAGCTTCCATTCTGGAACCATCCGAGCAACTGGTATCAGTGGGGTTTGGGCGGATGGCAATTGAATGGCATTGCGACGCTTATGAGCGGCACTCCGTTCACCGTATTCGATTCGAACGATGTCGCGGCACAAGGCAGCGCGCCGGAGATCACCGGATTCTCCGCACAGCGGCCTAATCTCGTAGGCAGCCCCAACAATGGAAAGCGAGCCGTTAGCGGATGGCTCAACAGCGGCGCATTTCAGCGGCTCGATACCACGGTAAACGCAGGACAGTTTGGAACGGAAGGCCGCAACGTGAACATCGGCCCCGGATATGCTGACTGGGACTTTGCAACGCTCAAGAATTTCAAGGTAACGGAGTCAAAGCAGTTCCAGTTCCGCGCAGAGCTGTTTGATTTCTTGAATCGCACGAATTTCCGGCTGCCCGACAGCGATATCAGCTCGCCAACGTTCAACCGAATCCTTGCGTCGGAAGATCCGCGCCAGGTGCAGTTTGCCTTGAAGTTCATGTTCTAAAACTATGAGTTCAGAATCTTCATCCAAAGTTACGCATGCGCAAAGCATCCAACAGCAACGAGCTGTGCCTTCATCCACCAATCTGCCTCTGGTAGATGAAAGCACAGCGGGTGAAGAGGTCCGTGAATCGTTCGCAAATTACCGCGAGCGCTTTGCGCGGACCGACCTACCGGGGATAGTACTGTGCTTTGCTACGAACCCGGGGCTGTTGAAAGGCATGCTTGTAATTGCTGAGAGCTTCCTGTTCAGCGAGAGCCTGCTTAGTCGCCGGCACAAGGAAATGATCGCGACGTATGTCTCAGGGCTGAATGCCTGCTCTTATTGCGCCGACAGTCATGGCGCCACACTCGCATCACTTGGCGGATCACAGGAAGTCATCTGTGCCCTGCAGAAGGATGAGCTCGATCCGCAACTATTCAAGAGTGCGGAATTGGCGCTTCTAAAGTTCGCGGGGAAGGTAAATGCAAATTCTTCAGCGATCACACACGCCGATGTGGAAGCAGCGATGGAGGAAGGCTGGACACAGGAGCAGATAGCTGAAGCGGTGCACATTGCAGCCCTGTTCGCCGCATTCAATCGGATCGCAAATGGATTTGGATTGCCCTCCCCCTTTCCCGACGGTTTGCGAGACTTGCCATGAACGATGCCACTAATCCTCGACGACCGAAACGGGGCACATGGACTCCACAGCCAGAGACCATGGCCCTTCTGCGCGTCTCGGGTAACTCCATTAATGGGGTTGGCGAGACCGCGCCGCGCCGGCCTTCGCCGTTCTTCTGGCATCCGCCCGAACAGCATCCGTGGGGTGATTTACAACTTCTGGCACGCAAGAACTCGCGTAGATGTCCGGGTTCGGTTGAGGCGTTCCACGGAGCTTATGACTATCCCGAATTGATTCCCGTTGCGGAAACGCGCAACGAATCTTCGCCGCAACAATTCTCTGAGGCGGCCAGGGAGTTTGCGCTCGCGCACGAGGCAGACGATATCGGAATTGCCAATATGGATCCGCTGTATGTCTTCGAGAGCTACTCCATCGAACATCCGCGAGTTATCGTCCTCGCGCTGGCCCACAACTATGAGCGCCTGCGTGAAGTTCCTTCGGATGAAACAAGCGGCGTAGGTGTCTGCGATGTTGGCGATCAATACGCGAGGGGTACCCGGGCTTCATATGCGTTGGCCAATTGGATTCGTTCGCAGGGCTACGATGCTAACCCTTACCCCGGTCCGATGGCCGGTGCGCTGCTGCTCATTCCGCCAGCGATTGCAGCCGGGATCGGCGAACTCGGCAAGCACGGATCGCTCATAAGCCCACGCTTCGGATCGGGTGTTCGACTGGCTGGTGTGACGACCAACATGCCTCTCATCCCGACTTTACCGGTGCGCTTCGGCGCTGATGAGTTCTGTGCAACATGCCAGGTGTGCACCCACGCTTGTCCGCCGGGCGCGATTGCTCCGCAGAAGCAGATGGTGCGCGGAGTCGAGCGCTGGTACGTGGATTTCGACAAGTGCATTCCCTATTTCGCTGAAGCTGCTTCTTGCGGCATCTGTATTGCCGAGTGCCCCTGGACACGCCCATCTGTGCGACCCAAGCTGCTCAACAACATGGCGCGACGGATGGGAAAAGAATGAAAGTGGCAATTCATCCAGATGAAGAAAAATCGATCCTCTATCCAGGATGGAGCGTTCTAGCGGCGGCGTTCACCGGGGTGATGGTCAGCTTCGCTCCGATCATTCCCTATACGTTCAGCCTATTTCTAGATCCACTGCATGCGGAGTTCGGCTGGAAACGCGAAGCAATGGGCGGCGCATTTGCGCTGGCGGCCATCACAGTCGCACTTGTCTCGCCACTCATCGGAATACTTCTCGACCGCTTTCCACCTCGCCGCATTATCCTGCCTGGGATTCTAGTGTTTGCGCTTGCACTGGCAGCATTGAGCCGATTAACTCCGAGCATCGCGCAGTTCTATGCCACGTTTTTTGTCATGGGCCTGGTAGCAAACGCGACCGCACAGTTCGCGTACACGCGCACCGTGCTTACCTGGTTCACGACTCACAGAGGCGTTGCACTTGCGTTGCTGCTCACTGGAAGCGGCGTCGGATCAATTTTCATTCCGCCGCTAACCGAATGGATGATCGAGCAACACGGATGGCGAAATGGCTTTCTCTTGCTGGGAGGCATAGCCCTTCTTGGGCTCCCATTGACTGCGATGCTGGTGCGTAATCGGCCCGAGGCAGCGGTTGTCCGCGCCGAACATCATGCCGACATTGGCATGACGGTTCCAGCTGCATTGAGAAAGGGAGCGTTTTGGATACTGGCCTTTATCACCATTCTTTCCGCGTTCAGCGAAAATGGTTTGGTGACAAATCTCGCATCCATACTTACCCAGCACGGCGTGTTAGCTACAACCGCCGCTCTCGCATTGTCGGTCCGGGGCGGCGCGGGAATCATCGCGAGACTTGGCGTGGGGTTTGCGATTGATCGAGTGTCGCCCGAGCGCATTCAGACGCTTGTTCTTGCAATAACTGTGGTGGGAATACTCATTCTGGCTTTTGCGGATAATGGATGGGCTGCTCTTCTGGGAGCGGGGATTCTTGGCATGGGGTTGGGCAGCGAAGCGGATGTCGGCCCATACTTGCTGGCTCGTTATTTCGGGCGGCGGCACTTCTCAGTGTTATACGGCCTTACGTGGACCGCATATGCCATCGGCGGTGCTACCGGCCCTCTGTGGATCGGTCACCTTTACGATCGTGCCGGCACCTATCTGCCGCGTTTCATCGTGTATCTTGCGGTAGTGGCTTTCGCGGCGGTAATTCTCAGCTTCTTCCTGCAATCCAGCCAAGAGAGTACCGCAATTAATATAGAAATGACCGCAGAAGCGGAAGTCCCTCTCGAAGGCTAGCAATTGAAGCCGATTAACGTGGTTCTCGATAGCAGCATCGATTGTTTTGCTCTCAACTGTCTCCGGTTCAAGCTCTGATTCAACATCTCCAGCGAGAATTCCCATTTTAAGGTGCCATGCGTTGAGCGCCTCACGTGGGGAAGACCCGCCGGCCTTGCGTTTACGCTTGCCCTCCTCCCGCCATTCGAGATGGAAGTTATCTCCCCTGTTGCTGATTGGCTCACCGTCGATGAGGTTCAGCGTCGGATTTGGCATCCCATTCAGTCATGCTACCGGTACGAATTGCCAATGATCGCCGATTCGACGATACTGAACTAGATTTACTGATTGCTTAGGTCCATACCGAAGGTCACTGTCCAGGTACTGAAAGCTCCTTCCATTTGTGAGAAGGTTGATATGCATTATTTTCCGGGGATGGACAGTGAGATGGACAGTGACCGCAGTGACTTATCATAAATTATTGAAAATGAAGGGCGGGAGTAGTTCAGTGGTAGAACGTCAGCTTCCCAAGCTGAATGTCGCCGGTTCGATCCCGGTCTCCCGCTCCAATGAAACAATCAGATAACTAAAAGCTGGCCTTGGAGTTTGGTCCAGATTTGGTCCAAATTTTCGTTCAACCTACGAAATCGTCTCTCCCATCGCCAGATCGTTTACATTGATATGTGCCTGGCGCGCACGCTGCGCAGCAGCGGAGCTGGCTTTCCGTAACGGTCATTTGTGCGCTGCAATGCGCGTTTATTATCGATTTCGCCCGCTCTATGCTGTCCGTGACGCGCTTGTGCAAACGCACTAAGCTCCACTTTGGAAAAGCGACACCGATGACCGGAACTTTAAGGGCGTCTTTTTTTTACCATTGCATCGAGTGCCGGGAAGATCATCTTGTGGGCCAAATCGCCTGTCACACCAAAGAATCACGAGCGTGTCCGAATGGGGCTTGGCCATCAATCGCCTGCCTTGCTGTCAGCGGCCTTTTCCTTATGGCCGCCGAACTGAAAGCGCAGAGCCGACAACACTTTTTCGGCAAAGTCGTCCTCGCCACGTGAGCTGAATCGTTCGTAGAGCGCGGCGCTGAGGACAGGAGCCGGAACCGACTCATCGATGGCTGCGGTAATCGTCCAGCGTCCTTCCCCTGAGTCGGAGACGCGTCCAGCGAACTTCTTGAGGTCCGGGCTATCGAGCAGAGAGATGGCGGCCAGGTCCAGCAGCCACGAAGCAATGACGCTGCCGCGACGCCAGACCTCGGCAATGTCGGCAATGTTCAGGTCGTACGGATAGTACTCGGGGTTACGTAACGGCGTGGTCTCGGCGTCCTCGGTCTGCTTCTTTTTGCCCACGTTGGCATGGTGCAGGATGTTCAACCCCTCCGCATACGAAGCCATGATGCCGTATTCGATGCCGTTGTGGACCATCTTGACAAAGTGGCCCGCACCGCTCGGGCCGCAATGCAGATAGCCGTGTTCGGCTGTACCGCCTACTTTCTCACGGCCCGGCGTGCGGGGCGCCGAATCGATGCTTGGGGCCAGAGCAGAAAAAATGGGGTCGATACGCTTCACCACGTCATCGTCCCCGCCGATCATCAGGCAGTAGCCGCGCTCCGATCCCCAGACGCCGCCACTGGTCCCGGCGTCCACATAGTGGATGCCCTTCGGCTTCAGTTCGGCAGCACGCCGGATGTCATCGTGGTAGTAGGAGTTGCCGCCATCGATGACCACATCATCCTTTTCGAGGAACGGGATGAGTGTCTTCAACGTCTCATCGACCACGGCGGCCGGCACCATCATCCAGATTGCGCGAGGCGCCTTTAGCTTCTTGGCGAAGTCTTCAATCGACGTTGCGCCGACTGCGCCGTCTTTGACAAGCGCTTGCGCGGTTTCCGGATGGACGTCGTAAGCAACGCACTGGTGACCTGCCCGCAGAAGGCGCTGCACCATGTTGGATCCCATCCTGCCTAACCCGATCATGCCCAATTCCATGTGTTTTCCTCTCTTGAAAAGTACGTTGAATTGATTGAAACTGCGGTCCGATATAAGCGGCACTTACTAAGCTATGCCGGCGCGTAGACCACATAGCCGCGCGGCGGCGCGGGAAACTCGCTGCTACCTTCCCCGTTTGTGGTGCGTTCGTTGGGAACTGCCTTATCGTGGCCATCCCAGGCGACTGGGACGAATGTCTGGTTCTTCCACTTTGTCTTCACCGTGGCACCGCTCCACTTGTTGCCAAGGTTGTTGAGAACGTAGATCAGACCTGATTGCTGCAAATTGCCGTCGCGAAAGCCGGAGCGCTGCATGATGTAGAGATCCGGATCGACATACAGAATTTGCGAATCGCCTCCGGCATGGCGATAATGTGCGGAGATGAGAGCATCAATGCCATTCGGCGTGCCAGTGCGAGCCAGATTGTTGTTGTAGTAGTCGTACCAGAAGATGCTGGGATAGCCCTCGTGCACCAGGATGTAGGAGTAAGCCAGCATCTTGTCATTGACGATCACGTTGCCGCCCATGTCGTGATTGTCGACAAAGGTAACTGCCTTTCTGGGGCGATCGGTAACTATTGCACCGTCGCGAGTAAGTTTCCGCAGATCGTAGTGAAACGTGTCGCAGACATTCTTCAACTGGTAGCGCAGAGGGAAGTCGAACGCGGCCACTTGATTGTCCGAGAAGCCGTTTACTTTGGTGAGCCACTGCTCAATGCTTTCGCCGTCCTCCCAGTATTCGCCGACCACAAAGGGACTGAATTCCTTGCCGTCCTTGACGTAACGATATTTGGCGATTGTGCCAACCATCCACGCACCGTAGCCTTTGACGAAATCGAAGCGAAAACCGTCAAAGCCCAACTCTTCGATAATCAGTTGCGCGTATTCCATGACGGAGGTGTAGACGAGTGGGTTGCGATGGCAGAGATGCGGGAAGTCGGCGAAGAGTTCGCCCTCCAACGCAACTTCATACCGGCTGGGATGGAAGCAGTTCCAATCGCGAGGGAACCGGCCGCTCTTGGGATAAAATTTAGTCCAGCGCTTTTGCCCGTCGAGTGGGTTAGTTTCTTCTTCGTCCGCGCCGGAGTTGTGACTTATAACCATATCCGCATAACAGCCCATGCGGTTGTCATGCGCCTTCTTAATGAGCGCTACGAGTTCCGCGCGATTGCCGTACCAGGTCTTCTTGCCGCCTTTCTGGTCAAAGTCGCCTAGGTCGAAGTAATCGTAGGGATCATAGCCCATGGAACGAGTCTGAGCGGCTTTCGAGATAGGCGGCAGCCAGAGTGCATCGAAGCCGGATTTCGAAAGGTCTTCAACATGCTCTGCAACAAAGTTCCACCAGTTGTGATCTTGTTTCTCTTTCCCAGGACAGTCCCAATAAAATGCCTGCAACATTACGCTCATAGGTGCTCCTGACTCCCTCGCCGTAGAAGAAAAAGCCGGCTGCCAGCCTCCGCACGCACACTGGGAACACCGTTAGTGGGAGCAGGAGTGTCGATGCTGCTGCCGCAGAGCTCCATCCGGCATTGCGTCCTTCCTGGCTCAGCTGGCGGCGATGATCCAAGCATGCGCCTGTGCGACCTCCGAAGACGGAAACAACTTCGCCGGGCAGGGCATAAGGAAGCTCAGTAGCCTCATCATTTGAACGATCCAGTCGACGTCTGTGACCACCGCGACGCGTTCCCAACTCGTGGGATGTTCCACCCCAATCTTCAGGTCCTCCCAGATAGCACCTGGGGCGTAGCCAGTGAAATTCGCAGAGGTCTTATAGAGAAGCCGGATTTTGTCGTGCCGGCTGAGCGCTTTGAGAATGACTGGGACAAGAATCCCGTCATAATCCTCTTTTGTGACCTGTCCCTCGCAGGAGAGCGCTATAACATTGTCGGGAAAGTTCATCAGAATCTCGATCATGGAACATCCTCCGTTGCGCGCTTTGTAAGTACCAGTTTCAGTCTCATACCGGACACATCCTGCTCTAGTCCTGGCGGCCTCGGGAAGCTCGATCCCAGCAAACTGCAACTGACAACCGCTCCTCTTTCGCACCAGAATGCAGTCAGCTCAATGAATACAGTCAAAGCGCAACCTCATGCATTTCGAGCGCCTTCACTTTGTCGACTCGACGTTGATGGCGAACGGCACCGCTGAACCGAGCCTTTAAAAAAGTCTCGATCAGTTCCCACGCGAGTGCGGATCCGATCACCTTTCCGCCCAGACAAAAAACATTCATGTCGTCGTCTTCAACGCCCTGGTGGGCGGAGAACACATCGTGGATGAGTCCAGCTCGCACGCCTGGAACTTTGTTCGCTGCAATGGATGCGCCCACTCCGCTTCCGCAGAGCGCCAACCCGCGTTCCACCTGCCCGGCAGCAACGGCTCTGGCAAGAGGAATGACGAAGTCGGGGTAGTCGTCTCCGGGGTTCAGTTCGTGCGCGCCAAAATCCACGACCTCATGGCCGGAGCAGCGCAGCAACTCAGCTACCTGCTTCTTCAGCGCAAAGCCGCCGTGGTCCGAAGCAATCCCCACGCGCATTATGCTTTCTCCTTCAGACGGTCGAGCACGACATGAACTTGTTTACATACGTTGTCCACGGTGAATCCGTAATGCTCCATCACGACTGCCCCGGGCGCCGACGCCCCGAAGGTGTCCACCCCAATTACGTCAATTTGCGGGCCTATATACGACCTCCAGCCAAGTGTGACGCCGGCCTCGATGACCAACAGCGGCACGCCCATGGGCAGGATCTTTTCTCGATAATCGTCCGGCTGCAAGGCGAAGAGGTTTGTGCTCGGCATGCTGACCACTCTCGCCTGAATACCGTCAGCCGCCAATCGATCGCGGCCTTCAAGCGCCAAATGTACTTCCGATCCGGTCGCGACGAGAACGATGTCCGGTTTTGCACCCGCGGGAGAATCCGCAAGGGTATAGCCGCCGAGTGGAACTCCTGCAGGTATCTCAGGATATTTATCGAGGCTCAGTACCGGGAGTCCCTGGCGTGTGAGGATCAGTGCAACGGGACCCTTCTTCCTGCCGATGGCGATTCTCCAGGCGGCTACCGTTTCGTTAGCATCCGCGGGTCGAAGGACAACCATGCCGGGGATCGATCGCAGCCCCACCAATTGCTCTACAGGCTGATGGGTCGGGCCGTCTTCGCCCATCCCAATGCTGTCATGGGTGAAGACATAGATCACCGGCAAGGCGTTCATAGCCGCTAGTCGCATTGGAGGACGCATGTAGTCGCTGAATACCAGGAACGTTCCGCCATAAGGGATAAGGCCGCGATGCAATGCCATGCCGTTCAGGATGGCGCCCATGGCATGCTCGCGAATCCCGAAGTGCATGTTGTGTCCGTCCCCGTTCTCCGGCTCGAAGTTTCCGGCACCTTCTCTATTGGTGTGGGTGCTGGGGTTAAGATCGGCCGAGCCTCCCATCATCTCGGGCAAACGAACGCCTAGCACCGTAATTGCTTTTCCCGATGCAATGCGAGTTGCCATTGGGCCGTCTGTAGCGCTGAATACAGGCAGATCGGTGTCCCAATCCTTTGGAAGCTGCCTGGCTATAACATCGCTAAACTCCGCGGCCAAGCCAGGATATTCCTGGGCAAAATCTTTGAAGCGCGACTCCCACTCAGATTGGGCGAACTCTCCGCGCGCAACCGCTTCCCGGAAATGTTCTAGGGCCTCCTCGGGAATGTGGAAGGAGGGTTCAACCGGCCAACCCATCCCCTCTTTGGTCAGGCGCACCTCTTCTACGCCAAGCGGTTCTCCGTGGGCTGCAGCGGTGTCCTGCTTGTGCGGGCTGCCAAAGCCGATGTGGGTACGAACGGCAATCAAGGACGGCCGTCGGGTTTCTTGACGAGCGTTCTCGAGTGCAAGCGCTACCGCGTCGATGTCGTTGCCCCGCTCCACTCTCTGTACGTGCCAGCCAAAAGCGGCGAACCGCGCTATGCGATCCTCAGTGAATGACAATTCCGTGCTGCCCTCGATTGTGATGTGATTGTCAGCGTAGAGAACGATGAGTTTGCCCAGATGCATGTGGCCGGCGTCCGATCCGGCCTCGGAAGAGATACCCTCTTCAAGGTCTCCATCGCTGACGAGAACATAGGTATAGTGGTCCACGATCCGATGACCAGGCCGATTGAATCGTGTGGCAAGCGCCACCTCCGCGATGGCCATGCCGACCCCGTTTGCCAGTCCCTGCCCCAATGGCCCCGTGGTCACCTCGACACCCGCAGTCTTGCCGTATTCCGGATGCCCAGGTGTGCGACTGCCCCATTGACGGAACCGCTTGAGTTCCTCAATTGGCAGGTCGAAGCCCGTGACATGAAGCAGCGCGTACAACAGCGCACACCCATGTCCTGCCGATAAAACAAATCGATCCCGATCCGGCCAGCCGGGATCGTGTGGGTTGAATTTGAGCGATCGATCCCAGAGCGTGTACGCCATCGACGCCGAGCCCATGGGCAGACCGGGATGGCCCGAGTTGGCCTTCTGCACCATGTCGACGGCGAGAAAGCGAAGCGTGTTGATGCACAGCTCATCCAATGCAGGCGGTGCAATGGTCGTCGACAGTGTCGCAGCGAGTGTCATGGAATGCGCTTCGCCCTTTCATAGTTGAAATGTGACAAACTTCGTACCAAGAATCAAGGTTCATGCATATGTAAACCCGTTCGAAGCAGAGCGAAATGGAACTGCCGGAGTCAACTTCTCAAGCAGGATCGCGTGTTCGACGGCCAGTTGCCCTTTTTGTGCAGAAGCCTTGGCGTCTCGGCAGCACTTTCCGGTGATAATTATTGCCGCAAGCCGAATGTTCGCTTCGACTATCAAGTTCCTCCAGAATTCCACCGGCGGCAATGGCGATCCGGTCAATTCTGCACACTCGCATAAATTGCCTCATGACCGCATCATTTGTGACTTTCGATGCAATCGTCATGTTCAGAAATATGCTCACTGTTCAAAAGTGACCGGTACCTTCGGCGTATCTCGCTCGATAGTGATTGTTAGTTTCAGGTCGGAGGTTGCACCATCTTGACTGAAGCGGTGAGCTTTGAACAAAAAGAAACGACCAGAACCCTGACGTCGGCAATTGAAAAGAAGAGCTTGCTCGCGGGATTCATGACTCACGGGTAAGCGTCACACTGAGGGCATCGTTGGTGCGACGCTCACGGTCGTTCTCAGTTCCTCGGTACTGCGTGCCTCCGCTGCCCGATCATCCACCGAAGTTGGCGTGCACAGTAGATTCGAGTGCGGTAGAACCGGGACGGAAGAGAGGTGATCCTCAATGAACTCGCAAACGCTTAGAGACACAGCGGCAGCTCTTTTTGCTAACAATAAAGGCCTGCTCGCGATGGACGAGAGCAACCCGACCTGCAACAAGCGATTTGCCGGCTTGGGAATTCCACAGACCGTCGAGGCTCGCCGCGCCTATCGCGAATTGATCGTGACCACTCCACTGCTCGGTGAATGCATCGGCGGCGCGATTCTCTACGACGAGACGATCCGCCAGCAAAAGAGCGATGGCACTCCCTTCATCAAAGTCCTGTTTGAGGCGGGAATCATTCCCGGAATCAAAGTGGACGGCGGCGCGAAGGAGTTGGCAGGACATCCCGGCGAGAAAGTGACTGAAGGGATGGACGGATTACGCGACCGCCTTGCCGAATACTCAAAAATGGGCGCCCGCTTTGCCAAGTGGCGTGCGGTGATTGCGATTGGCGATGGAATTCCAAGCTGGGGTTCGATCGAAGCCAACGCGCATGCCCTGGCTCGCTATGCGGCGCTGTGCCAGGAAGGTGGTCTTGTTCCTATTGTTGAACCTGAAGTACTCATGGATGGTGAACATACGCTGGAACAATGTTGCAAAGTTACGGACGAATTACTGCGAACGGTGTTCAGCGAGTTGTTTGCGCAACGAGTCCTGCTGGAAGGGATGGTTCTGAAGCCTAATATGGTGCTCCCCGGATTAGCCTGCACAAGGCAGGAGATCGTGGATGAAGTGGCCGATGCTACGGTGAACTGCTTCCTGCGAGCCGTCCCTGCTGCTGTTCCTGCGATTGCCTTCTTGTCGGGCGGCCAACCCGCGGAGTTAGCCTCGGCTCGCTTGAATGCCATGAATGTGAGATTCAGATCGCGGCTGCCATGGGCGGTAGCCTTCTCGTTTTCTCGCGCCATCCAGCAGCCTGCCTTGGAGATTTGGAGGGGCCAGGAAGCCAACGTAGTGGCTGCACAGAAGGCTTTGTATCACCGCGCACTTTGCAATCAGGCGGCGCGCCGCGGCGTATATAACGAGGCAATGGAGAAGAGATGACGGGAAGCAAGCACAACCATGAAGGAAATAGTGGCGACAGCGGTGAACCCGAACCCGGCCCGTACTGGAAGCGGATGCATCGTGACGGGCGTTTTTGGATAGGTGCAGTCTTGATGTTTGCGGCGATTTCCATTTACGTTCTCAGCGGCGACCTGGCATGGGTTCCACGGGGACACCCGCAACAGACGTTGCCCGCTTCCGGGCCGTGATAGCAGCACCCAATCAACCCCGCGAGTTAGCGGCCCGCTGGCACAACACATCGCAGGGACCGCTATTGACACCGATCAAGCGCCAACTACCGATCATATGAAATGGGTGGAACCAGATGAGCCCGATTCCTTTGTATCCCCTGCGTTTCGAGCCGATCTATCAGTATCGGTTGTGGGGTGGCAGGCGCTTGTCCGGCCTGCTCTCCGCGCCGCTACCCGGTGACGGTCCTATTGGCGAAGCGTGGGTGCTCAGTGACCGCGAGGATCATCAAACCCTGGTTGCGAACGGACCGCTGAAGGGACAGACCATCGGTCGATTGATGGAACAATATCGAGCGCAACTGATGGGAAAGCTGGCTTCGCGCTTCCGCCGCTTTCCGCTGCTCCTCAAGTTTCTTGACGCGCGCGAAATGCTTTCCGTCCAGGTACATCCCAGCGACGCCCACCCAGACCTGATTCCAGCGGGCGAGACGGGAAAGACCGAAGCTTGGGTGGTGCTCGAGGCAGAGAAAAATAGCCACATCTATGCAGGCTTGACTCCAGACACGACTGCTGACGGTCTGCGGCGTTCTCTCGTCAGTGGAACTATCGCGGATCTGCTGGTGGGCATTGTCCCGAAACCGGGCGATGCCGTATTCATCCCCGCGGGAACGGTTCACACCTTAGGCGGCGGCGTTGTTGTCTTCGAGGTCCAGCAAAATAGCGACGTCACATTCCGCCTTTACGATTGGGGTCACATCGACGCGAAGACAGGAAAACCACGGCCGCTTCAGGTCGATCAGGCGTTTGCCTGCATCGATTTTGAAGGGAGCGCCGGTGGCTTGGTCGCGCCCCGTATAGAGACAAACATGCCCGTTAGGCGCGAGAGACTCTTTGACTGCGAACCATTCCGGTTGTGGCGATTGCTCGGTCAAGCGCCCTTCCCGGTTGGTGCCACAGCAGAGCCACGTGTGCTCGTTTGCATCGGGGGGGCAGGGCAGATTGAGCACGAAGGAACTCCTTATGAGGTAGGCAAGGGAGACGTATGGCTCTTGCCTGCAGAGGCTGGGGTGTGCGCGTTTCAACCAAGCCAGGAAGTAACCCTGCTGGAAATTGCAACCCATGGATCGTAGGAATTGGGGATAGTGCTGAATTGAAGACAGTGCGATGGTGCAAGCGCGGAAGCTCGAGTTGATTTCGCGAACTCTCGGAGGTAGAGATAAATGAAGAAACTTATCGTGTTCGATCTGGACGGGACCCTGGCGCCGAGTAAGTCGTCTTTGACTCCCCAAACGGCGAAGTTACTGAATGATCTCTTAGGCGTCATCCAAGTAGCAGTAATCTCCGGAGGTGCGTGGGCCCAGTTTGAAAAACAGCTTCTCACCGATCTTCCCCATGACGACCGCCTCGTGAATCTTTCGTTGCTTCCAACCTGTGGAACAAAGTTCTTTCAATACAAAGGAACTTGGAAGGAACTCTATTCAGAGGATCTAACCGCGGAGCAGAGAAAGAAGATCATTGACTCTCTAAACAAAGCAGCGGGTGACGCGGGCTATCACACCGAAAAGGTGTGGGGAGAGGTGATTGAAGACCGGGGAAGCCAGGTCACATTCTCCGCATTGGGTCAGCAAGCTCCCTTGGCGGAAAAGGAAAAATGGGATGCCGATTTTACCAAGCGAAAGAAGATCACCGCAATCCTGAAAACACTTATTCCGGAGTTCTCCGTCCGCATGGGCGGTGCAACTTCGATCGATGTGACCAAGCCCGGAATTGACAAGGCCTATGGAATGGGAAAGTTGAGAGACATTCTTCACTTTTCGTTGAAAGAAATGATCTATATCGGGGACGCCTTGTTTCCCGGCGGGAATGACTATCCGGCGGAGCAGGCGGGTGTTGTATCGATTCCTGTTAAAGGACCAGACGATACCAACCTGGTCATCGAGACAATCATGGCTTGCCTGGACAATAAATGAACGTGCGCTCGCAAGGAGATTCGATGAGTGGATTCAAGCTGCAACGCCTGGGGATGGTGATGGAGCCGGAGCCCGGCAATCCCAACGAAGTGGAAGGCGTCCTGAATCCGGCCGCCGTCCGCGGACCTGACGGCGAGCTGTATCTGTTTCCGCGCCTGGTCGCGAAAGGAAATTACTCGCGCATAGGCATCGCCCGAGTGCGGTTCAATGAAACCGGCGATCCGACGGGTGTCGAGAGGCTCGGCATCGCACTGGAGCCGGAAGCGGCTTATGAGCGTCGGCCTGACGGCAGCGGCGGCTGCGAGGATCCCCGCGTCACTTATGTGGAACCACTACGGCGCTACATCATGTCCTACACAGCCTTTTCACCTCAAGGTCCACGCATAGCCCTGGCCTTCTCGGAGGATCTCTTTCATTGGGAGCGCCTCGGTCTCGCAACCTACGCGCATTGGCACGGCATCGAATTGGGCAACGTGGATGACAAAGACGCCAGCCTCTTCCCAGTCGCAATTCCAAATCCATCCGGGCATCCGGAACTGGCAATGCTTCATCGGCCTCTCTTCCCCGGCACTCGACCGGAGGAAACTGCCTGTTACCCGACATCCCGCGAGGTGGATCTCGACCGGGAGAGCATCTGGATTTCCTATTGCTCAATGGCCTTGAAGGGTCTCGCCCCCCATCGCCTTGGTAGGTTTACTTCCCATCACCGGTTGGCGACGCCAATGTCGCCATGGGATAGGCTCAAAATCGGCGCAGGTACTCCTCCGATTATGACGCGGCACGGCTGGCTGATTCTTTATCACGGCGTCAGCGAAAAAGCGCAGCCAAATACCGCCGAACACCATCTTTGCTACTCGGCCGGAGTAATGGTGCTTTCGAAGGAGCATCCGCAAGCGATCCGCTATCGGTCGGCTGAACCAGTGCTGATGCCAGAATTGCCGGAAGAATGCCACGGGATCGTCCCCAACGTCGTCTTTCCAACCGGCATTGATCGGCGCGACGATCTTGGAGTTCCTGATCGCTTCGACGTCTACTATGGGATGGCCGACAACCGGATTGGTGCAGCGCGCCTCGACTTGCCGGATCAGCTACCGGCGGCAGCAGTCGCAGACTCAGCGAGAGCAAAGGCATGATGCGCCGATGCCAGTCGTCCTTCCCGTCACACCAATGGTTGAAATGTCGTTGGTTGTCGAGCAGCATACAGAAATTGAACGAGACCTGGCCATGGAATGGAAACCGGAAATGTTAGCGGCTTCCATGCCGATCTGACTGTGAACCTCGATCTCCGCAGTCTGCCCCAAGGAATGTACTACCTCGCGATCACCGCCTAAAGGGACCGGGCCTCGTACTACTGTCCGCTCATCGTGCGATAACCCAACACCCGCTGGCAGCCGTTCAAAGGGGCGCACAAATCACTCGCCCGAGAATGCCCAAGTGTTGAAAACCCTCCTGCTAAGCAGCGGAGGCCTCCAGAGCGATGGCGCGGGGAAACAAGATATTATTTTCGAGATGAATGTGCTGGTGCAGATCCTGCTCGAACTCGCGTAGACCAGCATAGAACGCGCGGAATGTGGGGCACGCGCCGGCAGGAGGCGTATAGTCCTTACTCAGTTCGCGAATCTCAGCCATCAATCTTCCGGCGTAATCATGATCCTGGGTCATCATTTTTATCGGATGGTCGATGGTCCCGAAGCAACTGCGCGGCTTTGCCCCATCTCCGGATGCGTAACGCTCGAACTTACCGATGTACGGGAACAGCACAACCTCTTCCTTGCCCTGATGCGCGATCAACTCCTCGCCGAGTTCCGCCAATTTTGACTGGATTTGAGGAACCTCCTCGCGGGTGTCGCCATGACGGCTGACAACTTTTCCTGCAAGTTCATTTAGGCGAGGTACTTCGCGGGTTACATAGGCGTGGTGGGTATCCACGATATAGGTGGCCAGATTGGCCAACGAGTCTTTAGCCCAGTCTTTTTCGTCGGCAGGCAAAGGCGTCGTAACTGCTTCAAGGGATTCGATCACGTCATCCAAATTTAGACCCTTGGTTGCACAGGCCTCGGCGAGAGGCACTCGGCCTCCGCAGCAATAGTCAATGCCATACTTCTCAAATACGCGAACTGCGGCGGGATTCTCGGTCGCAATGTCGCGAACCGTCTGTGTCGTTGTGGTCATGAAAGATCTCCTTCGATATTCAAGGTAGACGAGGCCCAATTCAGGCCTCAGGGACTTAAGTCACAGGGCGATGCTTTTAGTGAAATTGATGCAGGTAGGCGTCCAACTCCGTATAAGCAAGTGAAGGCTTGAGATCGCCATTCCACTGCTGAGCGAACACGCCGAGAAATCCTGACTCGGAGTGCATGCGGCGGCGCACGTCTCCCTCGAGGACCGTCCCCGCTGGTTTCCAATCAGGTCCGAGCGCGTTGTGTGCCTGACTTAGCAGCGCGGCTGCCTGGCGATCATCATGTCGCTTCCATGCGATGTAACCTCGGAAATACAGAGCATTTGCAGCTCGAGCATTGGCTTGGAGGACGTGGGTAAAATCCCGATCGGCTTCAGGAAGATTACCCTCTGCAAGCTGCACTTCTCCCAGCAGGACAAGAGTACCGGTCTCTTCGGAGTTGAGCCGCAATGCAGCGTCGAGCGTCCGGCGTGCCGCAGCCAAGTTGGACTTTGAGCTTGCGGAAGCGGCGAGCAGCTCTCCCTTCCGCTGATAAGCACGATGATTCTGCGGGTTGATACGTATGAGAGCGTCGAGCTCGCCGACGGCGGAGCGAATATCTCCCAATTCCACCAGACAATTCGCCAGGTAGTAGTGGGAGTCCTCATGGTTCGGATTGATGGCAAGAGCCTCGTGAAAGAGTGAGACCGCCTTTGCAAAGTCGCGATCCCGTTTCATCGCATCCATGGCAGCGTGCTGCTTGGACCAGAACTGCTCTGTCGCGGCCTTGCCCAGTTGGACAGTCTGCGTCACTGATTGGCCGGTGCCCGCGACTGGCTGTGCAAAAGGCTTGGCGATCGGCTCGCCCTGTGTGATGTCCCAGATATTGTCGGCCGCTAAGTTGCTCCATGTCTCCGGCGCACCGCGAAGCCAACGAACTTCCAAGCGGTCGATCTTGGTCGCAGAGCCAAGGCCGATGTGAATGCGGTGACCGTCCTGCGAAAGATACGAGGAGCTTCCGACGGTCCGGCGCAACGGCATGCCCTTCACCCAGGCAATCACGGTGGCACCATCACCGAAGCCAAGCGGAGGATTGGAAGGCGGAACGCGGTTGTGCAAGCGAAACTCGGCCCAATGTCCCTGGGGAATATCGTTGCGAAGGAGCCTGACACCCTCGCCCTGATCCACTATCGCCACATCCATCGCCCCGTCGTTGTTGTAGTCGGCAACCGCCAAACCGCGGCTAACGTGCGGCTGGGAGAAGTTGAGGTTCCACTGTGCGAGATCGCGAAAGAAATCACCTTGAGCATTCCAGAAGAGGAAGGAGGGCATCGGAGTCAGACGGCGCTGAGCGCGCTCCTTCTGCTCGAAAGTGCTGCCGTTAGCGACAATCAGGTCGAGCCAGCCATCGGAATCGATGTCGACGAAACTCGTTCCCCAGCCTACTCGTTGCATGGACGGCTGGCCCACGCCGTCGATAGCGGCGACATCGGTAAAGTGCAACTCGGATTTCCGGGACTTGTCCTTCTGTTCCGAGAGAAGATTCTGGTAGAGCGCAAATCCCTGGGCGATCCAGTGCGAGATGAAGAGGTCGTCGTCGCCGTCGCGGTCAAAGTCTCCTGCAGCCAAACCCATGGAGCCGCGGTATTCTTCGACCCACGCGTCCTTGCCGGCATCGACAAACTTGCCATGATGGTTGATATAGAGCTTGTTTTCCGAAATGTCGTTGGCCACGTATAGGTCGGGCCAGCCGTCACCATTGAAGTCGTGCCAAAGAGCTACCAAACTGCGACCATCAGGATTGGCGACGCCAAGGTCCTTGGCAACCTCGGTGAATGTACCGCTGCCATTGCTGCGAAACAGCAGGTTTCGTTCTGGATCGAAGGACGCCGGGTTCAGTGAATAAGGAACATCCATCCCGAATTGTTCCGATGTTGTTCCGTTCTTCTGCGAGTCCGACTTGTATTGCACGTAGCCGCAAACGTAGAGGTCCAGATAGCCGTCGCGATTGTAGTCTCCCCAGGATGCGCCGGCCCAGAAACCGCGGTATCGGTCGAGACCGGTTTCGTGGCTGACATCAGTGAATGTGCCGTCGCCGTTATTGTGGAAGAGGTAGATGCGGTCGTAGCTCGTAACTGCCAGGTCCAGGCGGCCATCGTTATCGTAGTCTCCCCAACTGGCACCCATGCCCTGGATACGCAGGTCGGGAAATCCCTTGACCTTCTCAAAGTGCCCGTTACCGAGGTTGCGATACAGAACGGACGGTGCAAGCTGAGCGACAGACGCGTTAAGCGGACCTCCGCCACTAACGACAAACATATCTTCGAGGCCGTCATTATCGAAGTCACCCCATGCCACGCCCGAACCCATGTCTTCGGGTAGTTGCGACGTGCGCGCTCCCGCGAACTGACGGAACGAGGTAAGGCCTGCTTCCTTCGTTACGTCAGTCAGGAACGGTGCAGGGGCTCCGGCAGGCAGCTTCTTACCAGGATCGAGCAGGCGATCTACGACACGAGAACTCACGGCGTTGGTTACGGGCTGTGCTGTCGTCGTGATCTTGCTTGAGCCGCGATCCGCGGCTATATCGGTGATGTCGTTCGATGCTTCTCCGGGAACATACTCATCGGGCTGGTTCTCTCTGCGAATACGCCAAGTTACGATAACGGTGATCGTGACCAGCACCAGAAGTGCGGCGGCAGTCCAGGCAAGGCGACGAAGCCGCCGAGATCCGCGCACATTGCGTTCAGCCAACGTCGTCACCGGCATGGGGCTGATCCCCCGCTGCGCGCGACACATACGGTGGCCGTTGCGTGCGAGACATCAACCACGGGTGCGGTCAGACCCGACTGTGCTCCCATCACGTAATTCAGCAGGAATTGATCGATCTTCCGGTAATGCAGTACGGCATCGATGCGTAGATCTCCGATCCTAGATTTCACGGGCACGGCATACTCCTGTGCCGATCGAGAATTGTTTTGAAGCCTGACCGGACCCCCGGATGGGCAAGAAATGTTGTATTCCACAGTGTCGGAGTAGCCTGGGAATAGCGACCGCCTGTACCGTACGCCAACCATTTCCCAGAGATTGTGACGATCGATGAGATTGCCATATTGATCGACAGGTTCGGCCTTGAAGAGGAACGTGCCGGGTGCCAGAAAGTTACTTTCATCGCGCTGGCCTGAGGTGTAGATCACATGTCCGCCCGCATCCGTTACGCGCAGCTCGACCCAACTCTGAATCATGTCGAGCGGACCTGTCGGATAATCATGGCCAACCTTGTTTGAAGTCATAACGACACGAACGAGCATTGATTTTCCCGCCTCAGCAGTGGACGGGGCTTCGATCCGAATTTTTACTACCGGACCTTGGGCCCATTTGTTGCGAATCTCGGGAATGTCGATTTGGCCCTCAAGCCATGCATTCGTCCCATGCACTTGTTTGTCGGCGCCATCCAAATGCAGCAGAGCGGGCACAAAATTGTTTGCTGCAAGAAAGCGGTGGCTGCGGTGCTTCGAGTCATCCGGACCGCGGTTGTAGTCCATCCCATCGCCCGCGGCGGGATCGGTAGATGCAACCAGCGGCATGTGGCACTCGCGGCATTCAATCGTTGTCTTGGGATCGCCCTTGTGATTCCAGTGACTGGCTGCCCAGTTGTCGTACTGGTTCTGCAACTGTACCCAGCCGACACGGTTGATTTGCGCATCGATGAATTGCTTGTGGCACGCCGCGCAGTATTCCGGCGTCTTGTACATGCGCTTGTTGAGCCTGTTGTGCTGGGTAGGCCAAGTGCGTATCAGGAAGTTGCGGGCCACGGCACCCACCGTGTGATCGGCGCTCCACTGCCACAGGTATTCCTTCGGCTGCGCAATCGTATAGTTTGCATTTCCTTGAATGTCAGTCTTCTGAATCGAATGGCAGGCAAGGCACGAGATTCCATCGTTGTAGCCAAGCTGGCTGGTCAGATTCGCAACAAAAATGTTCTTTGTCCCGGAGAACAGGGAGATGGGATCATGGCAACCGCCACAGTAGCGTGTCGATTCAGGTCCATTTTGCTTCGCCATTACATTCTGGATTCCCTGGAAAATGGGATCCATGGCAGCATAGCGATGCGCGCTCGTCTTCCATTCGTTGTAGATCTCGGTGTGGCAGCCACTCTGACCACAGCTTTCCGACCCCGCAAGCGAGCGCGGGTCAAATGCTCCATTGGTCGAGGTATGAGCGAGACTGGGCGCGAATGGGCGGTTCGGGCCGTAAGCGTAGCTGTAGTCTGCCGGGAAAATGTTGCGGTATTGGGTCCCCGAATAGTAGGCCGTGCACAGCACAACGACCGCCGTAGTAGCCAGTGTGCAGCCTACTCCGGCCAAGGCCCACCTCATCGCTGCGCGATGCGTTTCCCGATTGCGCCGTCGCCAGAAGGCGAGCACCAGATGAGGTAATGTCGCCGCAACGCCAAGGAGTGTCGAGATCAGGTGCAGATAGCGCAGCCATGCCCAGGTCTTCACGCCGAAGAGCGCCTGCCCCGTGAGTATCAAACCGGAGAGGATGCAAATTGTGAGCACGCAAGCGCCCGCATATCCCAGGAGCAGGGCGTCAGACATTGCCTGACTCCGGTAGGTTCTCCAGTGGCGAACGAAATACCAGTAGACAGGGCCAACCGAGAGACTGCCGAAGATCGTGTGAAAGATCAGCCCCCACTCAACTACCGGATGAAAGGGACCAAAGGTCACTGCGAGGCCTGAAACAAGTTCGAAGAGCAGGACGGCGCCGACTCCGCGGGAAAGAAGAGAGGACCACCCGTATTGCGGATGTTCTATAGGAGCACTATTCAATTGCGTCTGGACCTCAATCAACCTGAGTCACCATAGAGGTCCGACAGAAGCGCGGAAAGCGACTAAAGTCACAGAATCTCGGCACATTCGTCGCGTTCAACCGATTGATTGATCTGGCGATCCATCCGAGGATGGAACTGGATGGTGAACTGAATCTCGGCGCATCCGCAGAGCCTCTGCGCCTTGCGGGGAAGAGCAATGCAGCGAGCCAAACTCAAAACATCACGGTGAGCTGGTTTGCGTAAATCCAAAGCGTCTTTCGCAGTCATTAACAACGGCGAGGAACATTTGTCATTTAGACAAGTACACCTGGTTTATTGCCGGTGAGCTCGATCGAAATCCACTTATAAGACATGCACCATTCCCAAGTCGACGCGGTCGTTTGAGAAGCGGGACGTGTAAATGATGTCGCTTCTTTGTGGAACGGCTGTGACCGCGGGGCGTGGCCAAAGCCGCATGAGCAGATGCCGCATGGTTGAGAGAGGTTGCGCCAAGCAGGAACTGCGTGAATGGTTTCATCACGACCCACAACGCTGGGATGAATTCCGCACGCGTTACTTCGCGGAGCTGAAGCACCACATAGATGTTTTGTCTCCGATTGTGGAAGCCGCACGCAAGGGCAGAGTCACCTTGCTTTACCGCTCCCATGACAAAGAGCACAACAACGGGGTTGCTTTGAAGGAGTTTCTTGAGCGCTCACTCAATCGCAAGGAGCCGGTATCGTGTCTCTGCCTCCAATAGTGCGGCTTGCCGAAATACCAGCCCACGACTGGTACAAGCGTCGCTGTACGGATGACATCCGGACCATTTCCCGCTTCCAGCGAGTGGCATACGCTTTAAAGCGGCCATTGTGCACGGAAGCGTAATGACGAATGGGCCAGAAACAAAAGGAGTACATATGAGGAGCAACCAGGCAAGCATGACCCGCCTCCCGGAACTTGCGGATCAAGTGATCCGGCGTAACGTCAGCGATGAGCTTGAGAAACTGAAGAAAGCCCCGTCCTGGCAGCGGGAATCCGGCCGAAGCTCTGAAACGCTGGTCAAATATGAAGCGTTCCGCATTGTTCTCGTCCGGATGAAGTCCGGAAGCTACATGAGCCACCACCGGGCGGAAGGACCGATTTCGATCCAGTTGTTGCAGGGCAAGGTCCGGGTGCACCTTCCCGAGGACCGGATGGAGGATCTCAAGCAGGGTGATCTTCTAACGCTGGAGCGGTGCCTCGAGCATGACGTGGAAGCACTCGAAGAAAGTGCATTTTTACTTACGATTGCCTGGCCGGAGACCGCAACCGCAAGCTGAGACAAACCGAGGTACAGCATGCACATTCTGTCGAAGCTGTGTATATATCCGATCTCCAAAGGGAAGCTGACCGGCCCTCAGCGAAGTCCCGGTTTCTTGTTCGCACTCGTAAGTTCAGGCTTCTGCAACAAATCGTCGATTGCCTGCTCTCACACGCTTCAGATTTTCTAACAAAATGCTGCGGTCGACGGATAGATCCCGCACGATTGGGAACCTCGACAGCGGCTCAAGACGAATGGGCTGGTCCAGTTTATCAATGAGCGACGAGCATGCCATCGCCGCTTGACCGTTGATGAGCATCGCGCAGGAGCCACAAGCTTCTTCCAAACAATTCGAATCGTAGACAATTGGAGCGATCTGTTTGCCCAGGGCGATTGACCGGATTTCAGGCGATGTCCATGAGAGCGATGATGACATTCATACCTGCTCGCCACTGCAGCTCAAACTCTTCCCAGTAGGGCTGCGACTCAGGACTGTTCTGACGCTTGATACTCAACCAAACCGATTTGTCAGCCATAAATGTTCAATTCCTCTTGTTTCTGGCGTCGTCTGGCGCGGTCTCAAAAATTCCAGTTCGTCGCCACGCGCCCAAGACTTAAATCAATCGATCTCCTGATTCCAGTTCTCCAGCATCTTCTTGAACTCGTTCATGAACCTTCCGCATCGGCGCCATCGATAATGCGATGGTCGAAACCAAGGCAGAAGTGCTGAATCGAGCGAATGGCAATCGAGTCGTTGCCCTGCTCGTCGGTGAGGACAACTGGGTCCTTCCTGAGCCCGCCAATCGCCAGGTCGGCGATAGACCGGGCAATACCAAGAAAATTGCGCTCTTCGGATTGTTTGATCACGAGGACGATCAATCCCTACTCGAGTGCCACCGCGATACCGAGATTGATGTTCTGGTGATACCGAATAGAATCTCCCTCGAGCGATGCGTTGACGATAGGGAACTTTCGCAATGTCAGGGCCGCAGCTACTGCAACGAACGGCATGTAAGTGAGCTTGACGCCATTACGCTGCTCGAACTTTATCTTCTCGTGTTCACGCAATTGAACGATGCGGGTCATGTCTACCCTGAAGACGGTGTGCACATGCGGAGCAGTCTGTGCGCTTGCGGTCATGCGCCGAGCAATGATCGCGCGCAGTTTTGTGAGCGGCACCAGTTCGCCGGAGAGAGGTGTGGGAGGAGCGCTCGCCGCCGGCGGAGCAGCGGCAACAGCGGCTGCATTCGAAGCCGGAGCCCTGGGTTCAGGGGCAGGAGTTGGCGTTTCCTGAACCGCCGAAACAGTAAGTTGAGCGCCTGCGGCCTCCCGCTGTTCAAGATAACGAAGAACGTCCTCTTTAGTTACGCGCCCTTCAGGCCCAGTCCCGACGAGCTGATCCAGATCGATATTGTTATCTTTGGCCATCCGGCGGACTAAAGGTGAATAGCGCACATGCCTCGCGCCCCCCTCTTGGGCTGGAACTCGAGCATCCTTCATTTGGGTAGGAGCTTCTTCGCCTATCGGTGCCCGAGCCGCACTTTCGGCGCCGGGTTGAAGCTCGGTTGCTGGGAGAGCGGTGGCCGGTAGAGCACCAGCGGCTTCAGTTGCGTCTGCGATTACTGCGGCCACAGTATTCACCTGGACAGTCGCACCTTCAGGAAACCGAGTCTCGCGAACGATACCGGAGACAGGGGACGGAATCTCAGCGTCCACTTTGTCTGTGGGGATTTCAAAAAGGCGGCTCATCCTTTTCAATCGTATCTCCAGGTTTTTTGAGCCAGCGCGTGATCGTGCCTTCAAAAATTGGCTCGCCCATCTGGGGCATCGTAACTTCAATCGGCATAGGAGATCCTCATAGCAAAGTGGGAACTCGAGAACTTTGTGATCGATCGGTTTCGAGGAAGTGTGCCTTCGAGCAGCGGCGGAGGTTTCATTCCGCTGCGCACATCAAAGCCCTACCGAATCGCAACTATGTGCATTTGCTGTCCTGCGAAGCACGCGATCATTGTGATACATCGTCTCTTTCATGCGGATGGTACTTCTGTCGTGGTGCGGAGTACGCACGGCTCATTGTTTGTCGTCAGGCGCGGAGTAAGCATGAAAGCGTGAGAGGTAGCTAACGCCGAAAGGATGCATTTAGCCCCCGGAACAGAAAATGGCAACCGCCACCCAATATATGAAAACTCTCTCCCGCGAAGGCTCCCAACAGCTTGATCCCGAAGTGTTTCGTCGTCTTTATACCTACATGCTCAAATGCCGAATAGTTGAGGAGCGGATCCGGGTTCTCTACCGCCAGGGAAGGTTTGCGGAAAATTATTTTGCTGCCGTAGGTCAGGAAGCGACTGAAGTCGACACGATAATAGAACTTTTGCCTGAAGATACAGTTGCACCTTCTCACCGCAATTTCGTTACGAACATCATGAAGGGCACGCCGCTGACGTTGTTGTTTGCGCATATTTATGGAAGGGAAACAAGCCCCGACCAGGGGCTCTCGGCCCCGGCCCATTGCGGGTATGCACCATTGAATGTCATTACGCCGTCATCGCCGAACAGGCGTTCGACTGCCTGGATACTCTCATTCTGCGAGTCACCGCGCCCGATATTCCTCTGCTTCCTGCGGCAGCGGAATTGGAAAACTTTTGCACGGTATCCGTGGAGAAGATCGTTACCGCAATGGAACGCACGCTGGATCACTTGATCGCGCCTCTCGGAGCGCCGCCGCTACACGGGTGCAAAACGATCTTGCGGGGGGCAGCTATAGGACAGCGCAGTGGCTCTGAGAACTTGGTCGGGGGATCCCATATACCATCGCATAGAGTACGATCTGATTGTGTATGTGCTGATCTGACAGGCGATTGCGATTGGCGGTGGGACAAAAGTCACTGCAGCGTGAGGACCAGAGAGCAATTCTCAAGTAAGGAGGGGACGTAGAGGTCTCTTCCCCCGGGGGTGCTTTAGATGTTGGAAGCCGAATTATTCGCGTTCCTTGCGCGAGCCTCTGATGGTGTGTTCGTGGTTCGCGAGTCAGGCGAGATTTGCTATTGGAATCGTGCTGCCCAAGACCTCTTTGGATTCTCCGATGAGGAAGTTCTCGGCAAGACCTGCTCGGAACTCCTCCATGGCATCGGGGCATTGGGTACGCAGGTATGTCTTGAGCACTGCGTGGAACTGCAGTGTACGCTGAAGCCCAAATCCATGCCGAATTTCGATTTGAACGTGACGACTCGCGACGGAGAACGAAAGTGGGTGAGTATTTCTACCGTTCCCTTTCTGAACCGTAGGACCCAGAAGACCCTAATCGTCCACCTGGCGCGGGATATCAGCGTTCAAAAGAGCCGAGAGGAAGCATTCCACAAGATGATCGCCGTCTCCCGGGAAGTATGCGCGATGGAAGACTCCCCAAATGCAGCGGCACCCATCACTCCTCTGTCCTCTCACGAGTTGGAGATCTTACGGATGTTTGCAGCAGGAAAAGATGCTCCACGTATCGCCAAGGCGCTCGCTATCAGTCCACAAACACTGCGCAATCATCTCCACCACATCAATAAGAAACTCAGAACTCATAATCGGCTTGAGGCGGTGACGCACGCCGTTCAACGCCATCTGATCTGATGACTGCAAAAAGATTGCAGGACCGTACGACTTCGGCCTCATCAATGACCTTGCCATCTTGCACACAACATCGATGAGGCCGATCGCATTCATTTCTTGATTGACGCAAGCAACGGACCTGGCCGCACAATTACCGTTCCTCTCATCCCACCAGTCTCGTGCACAACGCAAACGTAGTGATACGTTCCAGGCTTATCGAAGGTGTGATAGAAGGTCCCACCTGGCTGCAACAAGGCTGACCCAAATGCAGCGGCGCCGGACGGAAAACTAACGTCCACGCGGTTGAGGGCTCTTCCGGGATCGTCAACCACGTTGTGGTAGTACGTAGAGGTGTTCTTCCAGACCACCTGCTCGCCAGCATTAATCGTGATGGTGGCGGGAATAAACGACATCGGACCCATCGTCACTTCTCCGCCAATCGGCCCTTCCGGAGGCGCCAAGGCTTTTTTGATATCGGCAAACGTGATCTTCGGGGAACAATCGGGCATGATCTTATCTAATGTATCCGCGATGTAGATCCGCACGTGAGGATCCTCGACGTCCACGTCACTACCGAAATGTCCTCTTACGTGAACGAACCCGCTGGAATTTTGCGAGAAGAAGAAGGGCGGTCCTTCCATCCGGTAGACCTTCTGCGAGTGCCACAGCTTCATCATAAGTTTGCCATCGTCCTCTTCCATAAGACAGCCGACAAGTCCTCCAATGGACTTGAGGCTGAATGGCGGGGGTGCACTCGCCATTGAAGGCATGTCGTTCATGCCGGGCATGTTCATTGCCGACGCGGGAACGGAGAGAGCGGCGGAGGATGGCTTGATGTGATCCACCTCGTCCACGTCAGATGCAGTGACACCGCTGATCTCCTGTTCGCCACTGCCGGGCGAGGCCGGTCCCGCATGCATCAGCGCTGTATTCTCCTGGCCTTTCACCTGAAGAATGGCCATGTTGCCCTTTTCCATCCGAGAGATTGCGTGATCCATAAGTGTGAATTGCCCAGCATTGCTGGCCTTGACCTCGAAGATCGCTGCACCTCCCGGAGGGACAGTAGCGGTCTGAATTCCCGCAAGCGGCGGCGAGGCCAGTGAACCGAACTGGTAAAACCGTGTGAAAATCTCACCTACCATGTGTTCTGACGCGGTGGCGTTCGGCCCAGCGTTGCCGAAAAAGATCCGCACTGTCTCGCCTTCGTTAGCCTGAAGCGGATATTCCTTTGTAATTGCATCCACATCGCCGTTGAAGACGTAGTACTGTGCATTTTCCGCCATGAGGTTTTCCGCGCTGAATTGCTGGAGGCCGGATTTGCCTTTTGGAGCTGTCGTGTAGATCTCGCCCTGCATGAGGTAGTATTCGTGATCGACATGCGGCATGCCACCAGTCGGCTCGACGAGAATGAGGCCGTACATGCCATTCGCGATGTGTTGCGCAATCATCGGGCTGCCGCAGTGGTACACGAACAGTCCCGGAGTGGTCGCCTGGAACGTGAAGGTCTTCGACTGCCCCGGCGGAACCTGCGTGAGTTCCGCTCCTCCGCCCGTCCCGATTGCCGCGTGCAGGTCAATCGAATGGACCATCGTGCTGTCTTTCGGATTCGCGATCGTAACTTCGATCTTGTCTCCCTGCCGCACGCGAATGAATGGCCCGGGAACTTTGCCGTCGAAAGTCCAGTAGAGATAGGTCGTTCCGCTGGCCGGGTCGAGCACACCTACCACTTCCTTGGTGGTGAGAGTCACTTTGACCACGGCAGGTACGCGGTCGCCGACAGGCGGCGGAAGGTCGGATGGATCGCGAACAACGTCTGCGGCCTTGATTATCTGGCTTGCGTTCTCCGCATGCTTGGAGTGGCCTTGTGCCCAGACCGTGGGGCCTGATCCCAGGCACAACAACAGCCCAAATACCGATATCTCAACTGACGTTCTAAGATAATTGCTGTTTTCCATGACGTGCCTCGTTTCTTCTATTCCTAGAACTGCTGCGGTCTTGCGCCAATGACTTTTGTCACAAGAATTGGCAAACAACAGTTCTTTCCGGCTGAAGCGCGTCTTCTGCATTTCTCAGCCAACTAATGGTTGGCTCTAGTGACACCGCAACTCAATGAAACGGCCGTACTATTCGGATAACATTTGTCACAATTGAACATTTTGCGTGGAATGAGAGACTGTGTTTCTTCGGTATATTTAAACGGCCAGTCTGCTAGATAACAGGCTGGTGAGACAGTGCGACTGCACTCCCGCGATTACTTCAACCGCGATGGATAGCGAGCGCCAGGGTTCGGATGGCGGCCTTACAAATTGTCATTGAACGAAGGAGTCCGCGCCCGGAACGGGATCAGTCGATGGCGCATCTTTTCTAAGTGACAAACATTATCAGTCAAATGTTTTAGGGCGGAAATGATTCCTCTTGATAAGGAAGCGGGGGCGCTGTTTAAGGGCGGTACTCGAGCTACTCGTCCGGCCTCTCCGTTACGGCCTTCGCTCCCGCTCCAGGTAATGGCGATTTTCTTCCACCCGCAGCTTCGCCCGCGAGCAGCGTATCCAGCGAGGAATAAGCGTAAATCGTCGGCGCGTGGTTCTGCATCAATCCACCGGTATCGGCGGTCGGACCATAGTTACTGTGCAGGTCGCGCCCGAGCATCCGCAACATGGCCATCAATTGCCCACGATGGTGGGATGTATGGGCGATCCTTCGTGTCATGACCCAAGCGCGGGAGCGCGCAACGTCGAAGAACTGGGTTTTTGCCTCCCACCACGGCTCTTCCTTCGATTGCAGAACTCGAAGCCGTTTTGTGCTGTCCTCTGCGTAACGCTCGATGAAACAGAGGCGCGTCTCAGGTGTCGGAAGGGGCGTGGCACCTATTTCAATTCCCAGCATATTGACGAACCACGTGTTTTCGCTCACGCATTGATGGACCATTTGCTCGTGAACGCTCCGCCCACGCTTGTCGGTGTTGGAGGGCCTCGCAGGCAAGTCCTCATCTTTGAACTCGCTCCAGACACTCAACACCTTCAGACGTTCCGTGTCGTAGGTGTCGATCAGAAAGTCGTATCGCATGGCTTCTCCGATGATCGGGATATACGAACGGCCGCATGATCCGCCCGTTCCGTCATAATCAACCCTTTGCTCCCGAGCATGCAAACACAGAGTGGCTCGCTGGGACCGCTCTCGACAAGTACCTTCATCTCTCCGAGCGGTAGGAACATACCATTGTGACGCTATGCTCTGGAGGGTAACACTGAGATCAGTCTGAACGTTGTATTCGGTCCCGAGGGCGATGTGGTTCATATTGCGTGCGAAGCCCGTCATAACCACCAGCGTGATGCGCACGATCAGACCTGTTACCGAATGTTTAACCGAAATGGGCGAGGAAACGCCTGGGAGGGAATATGACATCCGTGACACAAACCGTTCGTGAGATTGCACAAAAACAGCCGACATCCATCCGCGTGTTCGAGAAGTTTGGAATCGAGTACTGCTGCGGAGGTGGTGAGCGGCTCATCGAGGCGTGCGCAGCGAAGGACGTTGACGTCGATGCCGTAATTGCTGCGCTGGAGGTAGCCGCGCGCAACGAGAATGCCGGAGTGAAGGACTGGACGAAGGAATCCTTTGCGAACCTGACGCAGCACATCCTGGCAACTCATCACGCTTATTGCAAGGAGGAACTTCCGCGGCTATCCGGCCTGGCGATGAAGGTGGTCAAGGCGCATGGAGGCACGAACCCCGAACTCGCGTTAATTCGGGCAAGACTGGCCGAACTCACCGAAGAGTTGACCCAGCACCTGGCGGAAGAAGAGGTTGTCGTATTCCCCATGATCGTGAAACTCGAAGCAGAAAAGGTAAGTGCTGACGTCGAGCCGGCGGAATCCCGCGTCTCCGTCGGAAATCCCCTGGCACTGCTCATCCAGGAGCACGATCATGCGGGAGTTTTACTCGCCGAGATCCGGAGCCTGAGTCGCGATTTCAACGCGCCCGAATATGCGTGTACGACTTACCATGCCTTCTTTGAAGGGCTGAAAGAGTTTGAGCGCGATCTACACAGGCATGTTCATCTCGAAAACAACATCCTGTTTCCGCGTGCGATCGAACTGGAGGCATCCCGCGGTTAGGGGGAGCGTAACCTCCGGTTGACGAAACTTCATCAAGAAGTTTGGGAGCCGATTGCTGCGCAAGCGTTCTGTGTCATTTGATGTGCTGGATTGAGCGGACGCCACGCAGAAAAACGGAAGCGATTTGGGCCGACGTCCGCTCGCGTATCCACAAATCCCGCTGCAGTAAGGCGTTGAGCAATTGTGTCGGGGCGACAAGTGTCAACATATCTCGAATATGAAAGATGCTCATTGAAATTGATGGGAGACTGTCCACGCCGGCGAAAGTTCCGCCCGACCGCAGAACACGGTACGCCTCGCTAAAGAATCGATCCTGGAGTTGGGGCGTAGGGACGTGATAGAGCATTGTGAACGAAACGACAGACGCGAAGCGACCGCCTTCATACGGCATTGCCGCTGCGTCACCACATCGAACGTCCACGTTGGTCGCTCGATATCGGCATTGAAGATCTTCGGCGAGGGCGGGATCAATTTCAAGACATTGAATGCAGCTCACACGACGCCGTTACCAGTCGGTTGTCACGCCGGGACCAGGGCCAACTTCAAGGACAGATTCACCCAAGTCGATCCCATCGAGCGCCCAGGGCAGGATCTGGTTTTCTACCGTACGCTTCCAGTGACCGGATTTGCAGTACCAGCGATGCAGCCGGTTCATTGTTTCTCAACCTTTGTCGAATTCATCACAAGATCAAAGAACGTGGCAATGACTTTTTTGCCGGTCTCCTCAATTTCCAACTGCCTGGTCTCTGAATTCTCGACAAGTCCCTTCGGCAGATGGTTTCGCCACGCCACCCATGTGTTTGCATCCGGTTCGACATGAAACTGAAATCCAAAGGCCCAGCTTCCAAACCGGAATGCCTGCTGCGTGTACATTTGGCTCGAAGAGCACCATAAAATCACGAAGGGCGTGGAGACATCCCGCAGGTGGTCCGCGCGTCGTGAACAGAGCCAAGCAGGGAATTAAGTTTCCTCTCTCATTTTTCAATCGGCACACCGACGATGCTGCCGTATTCGGTCCAACTGCCGTCATAGTTTTTCACGTTAGGCAGGCCGAGCAGATATTTGAGCACGACCCAGGTGTGGCTTGAGCGCTCACCGATACGGCAGTAAGAGATGGTGTCCTTATCAGGATCAATGCCTCCAGTAGAGAAATAGATCTTGCGCAGGTCTTCGGCAGATTTGAACGTACCGTCCTGGTTGATCGCCGTGCTCCACGGGATGCTTTTCGCGCCCGGAATATGACCCCCGCGTTGGGCCGTCTCCGTCATACCCGGGGGTGCAATGACCTTGCCTGTGTATTCATCGGGGCCGCGTACGTCCACCAGGTTGTGGCGTTTGTCAGATTGCGCCTTCAGCACTTCTGGCAGCAGCGCGCGCAAAGTTAGGTCTGGCTCACTTGCCTGGTATTTCGTAGGCGTGATCTTCGGCTTTTCGGGCGTGAGTTCCTTATCCGCCTCGTTCAGCCACTTCACCCGACCACCATTCATCAGGCGGACGTCCTTGTGGCCGTAGAGCTTGAAAAGCCAGAAGCCGTATGCGGCAAACCAGTTGTTGTTGTCGCCGTACAGGATGACTTTGTCGCCCGGCGAAATGCCCGCTTTGCTCATCAGCCGTTCGAACTCCTGCTTGCTGATAATGTCGCGGCGAACCTGATCCTGAAGTTGACTCTGCCAGTTGAAGCCGACGGCGCCCGGAATGTGGCCTGCGTCGTAGGCCTTGGTGTCGACGTCAACCTCAACCAGCTTCACCCCGGGCTTGCCGAGATTCTGCTTGACCCAGTCAGTGTCGACCAGAATTTCTGGATGGGAATACTCAGTCATGGGATTATCACCTTTGCGTTTTAGGGTTGAAGTTCGGGGATGTGTTTGATCATGTTGGAGGTGTACTTGAAGATGTTGTCGGGGAAGATCATGACGCCGAAACCGCGCTGATCGCGGGCGGTGATTTTGAGAGCGCCTTCAAGAATGAGGCCGGAACTGGGGCCGGCCAGGAGGCCTTCATTCTGGCAGAGCTCTAAAGCGCGAGTGTAGGCAAGATTGAAGTCAATCTCGAGAATTTCGTCGACCAGTGAGGGGTCAAAGAGCTTGGAGACGCTGAGCTGGGAGGCATTGCGCAGGCCCGGGACGTCGTGGCCTTCGGTGGGCTGCACGGCGACGATTTTGATCTTGGGATTTTTCTCGCGAAGAAACCGGCCGATACCCGTGACAGTGCCGCAGGTGCCGAGTGACGTGAAGAGATGCGTAATACGCCCGCCAGTCTGCTTCCAGATCTCGGGGCCCGTGGTTTTGAAATGCGCCTCGACGTTCTTCTCGTTCTCATACTGGTTGGGCATGACATACTTGTGGCCCTGCGCTTTTGCGTAGGTTTTGGCCAGATTGATGGAGCCGTCGCCCAGGCCCGGCGCGGGACAGAGCTCGTCGGAGACGATTTCGAGGTCGGCGCCGGCGATTTTGAGGAGAACCTTCTTTTCGAACGGGACTTTGTTGGGCACAATGGCCAGCAGGCGATGACCGCGCGCACGGGCCATGCCGGCGAGGCTGATGCCCGTGTTGCCCGAAGTCGGTTCGACCAGGCCGCGCCCATTACCCAGTTCGTCGCGCTCTTCCAGATCGCGCAGCAACGCCCACGCGGCGCGATCCTTTACGGAACCGAAGGGGTTCATCCATTCAAGCTTTGCGTAGAGCTGGAACTCAGGGTAAGGATTGAGCCGGTTAATGCGCACAAGCGGGGTGGGGTTCTCCTCGCTCGGCATCATTTCAAATACGTTTTCGTAAACGCGTGTCTGATGATCCATAAAGAAAGTTCCTGACATAAAGAACGTCAGTCCTGGTCCATCGATTAAGAGAGTGCAAGAGCATTTCCGACATCTCTGGAGAGCAGGACCACCTTTGTTGCGTTCAGCTCATTGACGGCGCTACCCTGATTGCGGGGAAGTATGGCGTACAGGCTCTTGATCTAAATCCTGTTCACTTCAATAGCCGCTGAACTCATCGGTGCGAACATTGTCGTCGTCCACTCCAGACTCCGCGAGCATCGCACGCATACCGGCGACAAAGCCGGGCGGTCCTGCAACGTAGTAAATGGCCGAGGGGGGTCCGCCCAGATACTTCTCGAGCATCTTGCGGCTGATCTTCTTCGTCTCGCCATCCCAGCTCCGTCGGGACTTTTCCATTTCAGTCATGCAGCCGATCAATTTGAAGTTTGAATTCTGCTTTTCGAGTGTCTGCATCTCCTCAAGAAATGGTGCATCTTCCGGCCTGCGGTTGGAATAGAAAAGAAAAATGCGATGGGGCAGTTTGGTTTGCGTCGCGTCTAGGATGATGCTTCGGAAAGGCGTGATGCCAATTCCACCGCACAACATCACGGCCGCCCGCGAGCTGTCATTATGGAGCCGCAAGTCACCAAAGGGACCATCGAGTTTTACTCGAGTCCCCCTTAGGGCATGCGACAGAACTCGCTTGAACGCTGACTCTCGCAACCGTGTCGCCACCAGAAGAAAGTCATCTCCTGGCGCGCTCGCGATCGAAAACGCGCGGGAATTGCCCTCGGCGTCGGTCTCAGGTGGATTCAGTAATGTGATTTCGATGAACTGTCCTGGCCTAAAGGCAAAGTCAGAGGGTTTCTCGAGCCGGCATGCAATTGTGCGCTCGGCGATCTCCTCACGGTCACCGAGCCGCACCAGACAATCTTGTTGTACGGCAGATGTCACAGCTTCTCCTTCGCTCTGGATATATTTCTCAAGGTCCAACACCATGCTCTCCCACACTTTTGTGTCTAACAATAGTCGGTTTGTACCAACGGAAGAGACAGAAGTCATCCTGCGCTCTGCTTGCGAAAGGTTTGATAATGCATGTTGTATTCCGTTGCACGTGGGCGGAAGAACATAAGGAGCCGACAAAACAGGAGAGTTGCGAATGAAACCTCGACTTGAATATGGCAGGGTTGCGCCGGAGGGGATGAAGGCGATGCGCGGATTGGAGAGCTACGTCCGGCAGTGCGGTCTCGAAGACTCACTGCTTGAGTTGGTGAAGCTCAGAGCCTCGCAAATCAACGGGTGCGCCTACTGCATCGATATGCACACAAAAGATGCCCGTGCGCAAGGCGAAAAGGAGCAGCGACTCTATGCCTTGGCGGCGTGGGAGGAGACGCCGTTCTTCACTGAGCGTGAGCGCGCAGCGCTCACCTGGGCCGAAGCGGTGACGAAGATCGGCGAGGGGCATGTCCCGGATGCAGTCTATGAACATGTTTCTGGCTATTTGAGCGAAAAGGAATTAGTCGATCTCACTCTGGCCATCGTCGCCATCAACGGATGGAATCGTCTGGCGATCAGTTTCCGTACTGTTCCCGGAACCTACATTCCTGCTCAGAGAAGGGCCGGGGAGGGTGTCACCGATGCTCAAGCGTCCCGAAAAGAAGCTGGACAGAAGACGCACGCTTAGAAAAAGCGTCATAACTGTCTATCCAGCGCTTCGAGCTACGAAGCGTCAAAGAGCGGGATCAAGTGATTCTTGCGAAGGCCGGACAAAGGCGAACGAAGGTTTCGTCGGCGATAAGTCAAAAGGGAACAGGCGCCGCGTTACGCTTTGGACGGTGGGCCACTCTACGCGATCTTTGGACGACTTTATTGCACTTCTCCAGGCTCATGGCATCCGACGGCTTGTGGACGTGAGGACGATTCCTCGATCGCGGCATAACCCGCAGTTTAATAAGGATCAGCTCCCTGAATCCGTGAAGCAGGCCCGTATTCAATACGTCCATATGCCTTCCCTTGGTGGTTTGAGACATGCATGTCGCGATTCCGTCAATGGCGCCTGGCGAAATGCGAGCTTCCGCGGATATGCCGATTACATGCAAACCGCGGAGTTTGAAGTTGCTCTCAAGGAGTTGATTCGCCTGGCACGGAGCCGGCGGACGGCAATCATGTGCGCGGAGGCAGTGCCTTGGCGTTGTCACCGCTCTCTGATAGCCGACGCCGTTCTGGTGCGCGGGCTCGAAGTGGAGGAGATCACGAGTGAAACTGCGACGCGTCCTCACACACTGACGCCCTGGGCCTGCGTGGTTGGAAAGCACATCACTTATCCATTGGTTCCCAGTTCTTCCGTAGAAAGCCGTTCGAAGTCGGCACATACGTCCGACTGACTCTGAATGCGAAGAAGCTCTCCCAACGGACATTTACCAAGGAGATGATAAAAGCATCAGCGTGGTGAACTGTCACAACACGCCCGACCCGAAAACTACTTTTCCAGGCTCAAGCCCGTCTTCGCTACCTGTGCTTCGTTGTGCGCGTGCGAGGTCGTTGCGGTCAATGTCTGGTGAAGGTTCTCCACGTAATGAATAAAATCTACATAGGCGGCGACATACCGGCGACCTGCTTCCACGCTGCTGTCGGCGAGCTTGCTGGCTTCTTGGACGTGTGCAAAGCGCTGTTGCAAGGCGTCAGCCACTTCGGAGGTGACTTGCTTTACCAATTCGTTCGCTGACCCGATCTCCAGAGCCTTGTCTGCCAGCGCAATGCCTGGTTCGACCTCAGTTCCAGCTGGTTTCAGCCCCGTGTATGGTTCGCCCTCGCCGGCGCGGTGCAGCCGTACCACCGTCTCGAAAAAGTAACTGTCAGCGACTTCACGCGCTTCCGGGCTGAGCACGCGCACCTTCACGGTGCGCTCGAATGCAGTGCGAATCTGCAATTCATCGGCATCGGGTACCCACTTCAGAACCGGCGATACATCGCCGGTTTTGAGGGCGAGTTGGGCGGCCTTCACCACTGGGCCATCCATGGTGTCGCAGTGTGCTGCTGCCGGTTTAGGCAGCAAAAGCAATGCCGACATCATTACCACCACGAGAGAAACTTTTGAGTGTATTGCTGTCATCTTGAACTCCTTTACGAGCAAGCATGTGTCTTGCGAGAAACTTGCCAGGTATTCTCCGCATGCTGAGCCATGTCAAACGCTCCGCTGCTCATGGTGAGTTTGTTATTGCACTTGCCGTTTTACGGTAGCTTAGCGCATGTGGATCCGAAATCACCACGCGTACCTATTGTGAATTGCCGTTCAGGTGGACGCTATGACTTAAGTCGCAGCCCACGAGGATCACTTGCGGCCAAAGAGTTCTCCAAGAAGCATCCGGCATGACATGTTGACTCCGACAGACTGGAGACACAAAGTCGCTACCGTCACGGCCCAAAAAAGCCTTGGCGCGAGTCGACGGACCTCCAGTGCTGATTGCCCCTTGCGCGACGCAATGGACTCAACGGCGTTTGGGTTGCTGACCTTTCCCCTGCCATGGAAGGAGATTAGGCGGTGATCGGTTATAAGATTGTGCTCGATCCACCCTGGACGATGCAGCGCATGTGAGACGCCACCCGCTTACATTTGGGCTTGAACTAGAACTTCTGACGCTGTTACGATTCCCTGAACTCTCCGCCAAAGCTTGCAGCCAGCAGCATCTTCTGTTCGAGTGCGTGCGCTTTCGCAGAACCGGTTGCGGGACTGGCAGCTGCTGATCGCTTCACAGAGTGCACCTGGCGTCCGCGCGCAGCCCGCCGAAGCCTTGGCACGACGAATGAAAGTGCTCCCATGTTGGCCGGCTCCTCCTGAACCCACACAATCTCATGTGCCCTGGGATAACGTTCGAGTGCCGCGACGATCTCGTCTGCCGGCCAAGGGTAGAGTTGTTCGATAAATAGAATCCCAGTATTCGTGTCCTTGCGCCGGGCGCGCTCCACGCGAAGTTCATGTCCGACTTTGCCTGTCGAGAAGAGCAAGCGCTTCGGATTCTCAATCTCTGTTTCCAGCAATACCTGCTGGAACCTCGGTGCCGCGAAGTCTTCCACGCGTGATGCTGCATCCGGATGGCGCAACATGCTTTTAGGAGTGAAGACAATCAAAGGCTTGCGCCAGGAACCGAGTGCCTGCCGGCGCAGGAGATGAAAATACTGAGCCGCGGTGGAAGGCTGGCATATCTGGATGTTGTCGTGCGCTGCCAGTTGCAGGTAGCGCTCGATGCGTGCGCTCGAGTGTTCCGGCCCCTGCCCCTCATAGCCGTGAGGTAGCAGCAGAACCAGTCCGCTTAACAGGCCCCACTTATCCTCGCCAGCGGCGATGAACTGATCGATGATCACTTGCGCACCGTTTGCGAAGTCGCCGAACTGCGCCTCCCACAGGACGAGCGCTTCTGGATAATCGCGGCTGAATCCATACTCGAATCCGAGCACGGCGGCTTCCGAGAGGATCGAATTGTACACTTCAAATCCCGCCTGATCCGGTGCCAGATTGGCCAACGGAACGTACGGTTTCTCGGTCTCGGTATCAACGAGAACGCTGTGGCGTTGATTGAACGTGCCTCGCCGGCTGTCCTGGCCGCTCAACCGCACGGGGAATCCGTCAAGAAGCAGCGATCCAAATGCAAGAGCCTCGGCCATCGCGTAGTCCACCGGGCGCTTGCCAAGCCCCATCTCAGCTCGCTGGTCGAGTAGTTTCCTGATTTTGGGATGAGAGTGAAAGTCTGCTGGATACGCGGTCAGTCTCTGGCTGATGTTGCGTATGCGATCTAGCGGAATACCCGTTTCTACCTTCTCACTCACGCTCCAGCAGCCACCGTGATAAGGGGACCAGTAGTCTGGCATGGTCGCAAGCACGGCAGACTTTCTCATTTTCGTGGCACCAGCCTGATCTTTTGACAGTGCAGACCGGATCTCCTCCGTCTGTTTGGAAGGATCAACTCCTATAAGTTCTGCATAGATTTTGTACAGTGGGGGATGGTCCTTAATTCGTGCGTAACGGAGCGGTTGCGTAACGGTTGGATCGTCGATCTCGCTGTGCCCGTAACGTCGGTAGCCGATCAAATCCACCAGGACGTCGCTGTGAAAGGCATATCGGTACTCAGCGGCAATCTTCGCGATGCGAACGACCGCGTCCAAATCCTCCCCGTTCACGTGGAAGACCGGAATAGGCAAGCGCTTGGCCAAGTCGGAGGAGAACCGCGAGGAATTCGACTCATCGGGCCCGGCTGTGAACCCGACAAGGTTATTCGCAATAACGTGAATACTGCCTCCAACGGAGTATCCAACGACAGAACTGAGGTTAAGAGACTCGGCACAGATGCCCTGACCCGCAAAGGCAGCATCACCGTGGATGAGCACAGACAGCACCCGATCGTCTCCCTTGTCGGCAAACCGAGCCTGTTTAGCGCGCGTGCGGCCCAGCGTTACCGCATCTACCGCCTCCAGGTGACTCGGATTCGAGACCAGGTGCAGGTCGACTGTGTTTCCGCCAGCACCGTTCCACTGGCCTGTGGCGCCAAGGTGATACTTGACGTCGCTGCTGCCGAGAACACTGCGTGGATCAATATCTTCAAACTTGGTAAAGATTGCTGTCGGAAGCACTCCGACGATATTCGCCATGACATTCAAACGTCCACGATGGCTCATGGCCAGCAGCGCTTGTTGCATCCCGTGGTCGGCGGCGCGATGCAGCAATACATCCAGAAAGGGAATCAGCGCCGTAACGCCTTCGAGCGAAAATCGCTTAGTACCCGGATACCGCGCCTGAAGGACTTCTTCAAAGACATCGGCCTGGATCAGGAGATCAAGAATTCGCTTCCGGTCCGGAGCGACCTCATCGCGTTCAAAATGTTCCTGAATCCAACTGCGCTTCGCCCGGTCGTCGATATGCATGAACTCAACGCCGGTGGTTCCGCAGTACAACTGGCGCGCCCGGTCGGCGACCGGACCTGTGGCCTCAAGTTCCGGAACTGTCTGCGGACGCAGATATTGATGCAGTGGATCCAGCTTCGCCTGCAAGTATCCCCAACGACGGAAATCGTCCATGACGTCGCGGCTTGTATCAGGCACAGTTGCAGGCGAAGGCTGGATTGACACAGCTCTTGTTTTCTCTTCTTCAATTCTGATATCCATACGCATTTACCTAATGGCCAGCTCCTACAACATGCAGGACGTGCGTGAAGCGCCGTAACGAGCCTCTAACGTATCTGAGTCTAAGCTTTGCGTGATTCGTAAGTCGCAATGACAGATGTACCTTCAGTAAGGATGTTTGATTCATTTTTGGCAAATCGATCAACGTTGAGAATAGAACTTCGTAATGGTGGTGATGCGATGATCCAGGCTGAAGTCGGCGGCGCGGCGAGAGTTGATCCAGGGATTGGTGTGCAGAAGCCCGGCTTCATGATCCGCGACTTCACGCTTGTGTCCGATCATGGCCAACACACTCGACTTTCGAGTTTCCGTGGTCTCTCCAATCTGGTCGTGGCGTTTCCCGGACACTCGGACGCGATGCGTTTCTTCCTCGAAGAGGCGATGCGGCGCGTCCACGAGTTCTCGGAGCAGGACGCGACGGTTGTCGCTGTAGTCCCTTACGGGCCGGAAGAGCATGGATTTCCAACTGCCAACAGTTCGCCAATCCTTGTTCTCAATGACAAGACGCACGCGGTGTACAGGCTCTCCGGCGCAACAGATGAGAATGGGCAGCCCGTACCACTCGTTTATTTGACTGATCGCTTCGGAGAGATCGTTTCGACTTATGTTGCACCCGGCCACTTGATGCCCCCGAGCGTCGAGGAGATTCTAAGCACCCTCGAATTCGTGAATCACCAGTGTCCTGAGTGCGAACCGCCGGAGTGGCCACGGTAGGTGAGGTGAGAATTCGCAACGAGTACGGACGCACCCCAGCTGATGCTCTTATTGCTTCTGACTACTTTGGCCAACGAATGCCAATGCCGCACAGTCGCTGCCCTTTCCATCGATTGTGCTCTGGCTGAACTAACCCTCCGAAACTGGAATGAGCCTAGTGCACATAGTGTTTGGCGTTGATCTCGGCAAAGTGCTTCCATTTCTCGGGTAAGTCATCGGCAGCATAGATTGCGGACACGGGGCATGCAGGTACGCAGGCGCCGCAATCGATACATTCCACTGGATCAATGTAAAGTTGCGGCTCGGTCCCAAACGTCGGTTCGTCCTTCCTCGGGTGAATGCAATCCACGGGGCAGGCATCGACACAAGCAGTATCTTTGGTTCCGATGCAGGGCTCAGCAATGACGAATGCCATAATAGGCAACCTCCTGAACCCAGCGTAGGTAAACCTGCCCCTGAGAAGCAGTGACTAAAGTCGTTTGCGTCCAGTGGTGCGATGCAGTATGCGATAGGATGCGTGTGCTCCCTCCACGTGAGCTCAGCTAACGGTCTCGACGGGCTTTCCGACTCGTTCATAGTCATAGGCTTCGAAATTGACAATCGGTGTCCTGGCGAAATTTTCTTTTGGCGGCGGCGATTGAACCGTCCACTCAAGGCCGGCAGCCTGCCAAGGATTGGCACCGGCTATCTCACCGTATTTTAGCGACCAAATGAGATAGAGAAACGGCAGCAGATAGCCAATGGCGAGAATGGTGGCGCCAGCGCTCGAGAGAACATTCAACACCTGAAATTCCGGAGGGTATGCCCAGTAGCGCCGGGGCATCCCGAGAGTCCCCAAGATGAACTGCGGGAAAAACGTGAGGTTAAATCCAATGAAGAGGATCACGGCTGCGAGCCGTCCCAGTGTATCGGGGTACATCCGCCCAGTAATTTTCGGCCACCAGAAGTGGAGGCCTGCCATGATTGCGCTCACCATCCCACCGACCATGACGTAGTGAAAGTGAGCCACAATAAAGTAAGTCTCCGTCAAATGAATGTCTAATCCGAGCGTCGCCAGGAACACGCCCGTCAGGCCGCCGATTGTAAACAGACCGAGAAAGCCCAGCGCGTAGAGCATGGGTGTATCGAAGTGAATTGAGCCCTTATACATCGTGGCAGACCAATTGAAGACCTTAATGGCGGAGGGAATCGCGACCAACATACTCATGAAGGAGAACACTAGTGACGAATAAGTGGAAATGCCCATGATGAACATGTGATGAGCCCACACAAAGAAGCTGAACACCGCTATGGCAACCGAGGAAAACGCGACAGCGGTATAACCGAAAACACGCTTGCGGCAGAAACAGGAGATTACTTCCGAGATAATACCCATGCCGGGAAGGATCATTACGTACACTGCGGGATGTGAGTAGAACCAGAACAGGTGCTGGAAGAGAAGAGGGTCTCCGCCTTTTGTGGGGTCGAAGATGCCAATTCCGGCAACCCTCTCGAGCACAACAAGGACCATGGCCATTGCGATGACAGGGGTGGCGAGGATGAAGATGATTGCCGTGGCGTAAAAGGACCAGATGAATAACGGAAGGCGGAACCAGGTCATGCCTGGAGCCCGCATTTTATGGATCGTCACGATGAAGTTGAGCCCGGTCAGAATCGAGGAGAAGCCGGCGATAAAGATTCCCATCGCGGCCCCGACTACATGAGTGTTCACGTAATGCGTACTCAGCGGGGTGGTGAAAGTCCAGCCTGTGTCCACACCACCGACGATCATCATGTAAAGCTCAAAGCACCCACCGATCACGAACAGATACCAACTCAGGAGGTTGATCTTCGGTAGTGCCACATCGCGAGCGCCAATCATGAGCGGGATCAAGAAGTTCCCAAATACCGCCGGCGCAATCGGCACCAGGAAGAAGAACACCATAATGATGCCATGGATGGAGAAAAGTTTGTTGTAGGTGTCCGCTGTCACCAGATCTCCCGCGGGAGTCAGTAACTCAAGACGAATGAGCGCAGCAGCAAAACCCCCGATCATGAAAAAGAAGATGGTGGTGAGCAGGTATAGTATCGCGATACGCTTGTGGTCCTGAGTCAGGAGCCACGATTTGATCCCATGCTCTATGTTTAGGTAGTGCTTGACGGGTAATGTTTCGACTGGCTGGAGTGGGGAAGCAGTCGTAATTTCCATTTTCTATTCATCCTCCGATCCGAAAGGTGAGGCGGTGGTTGTACGCCTACCGAGTCAGCTAATTTCACATAACGTCTGTGGTCGGTGAGCGGTGACACTTCGCGCGCCGGCTCATTGGCGCGCGAGGGCGAACTCGACGGCAAAGGACCATCCGACCTTCCATGATGAGTTCCCATGTGAGTTGATCTGATTGAATCGCTTTTAATGGTGTGTGCAACGGCAGCGATTGCAGAGGGCGGAATTCCCCTGCGGATGGGGGTTGTCTGAACTGCGGCAATCTCTTCTTCATTGTGGCTGGCTCCGCTCAAAAGTGAGCAAGTCAAAGGCATTGGTCGGCACTTATTTTGAATTCAAAGAATTGAGCCAGTCGTCAATGGCATCATCGACGGTCTGAATGACCGCTCCCAACATCACCCCTATACATAGCCCCAGCAAGCCTCCGATCGCCGCTCTCGCGAGGGTCGTCATCGCTTTCGGCTGATCGGACCATGCAAGGCCGAGCAACGCACCAAATATCGCTCCTACGATGGCACCGCCTGTTATGGAATGGGCCTCATCCTCGCTCAATAGAGTCTTTGTTGGAAAGTGCCCCGCAGCCGCTTTCCCAATCTGATCAAGACTCCAATGAGCAGTGTGCCAAACGCCAATTGCCAGTCTCTTCATCGCGACCAGCCTCTCTGCCGAGCCGTTTCTTTGAGCCTCATCGAGCCACCAGCGTGAACGGACAAAGCCACGCGCTGAGTTGGCCTTACGTAATCCTTGGCGGCTTCCGAGGTAACTGTTAATCGTCCAGTGGCTGAATGAACTGCGCCACCTCTTTACCAGCTTCATAGTTGCAGACTGCGTTCACCTTCTCACCTTTTCGAGGAGAGTACTTTGTGCCATCAACCGCTCCGTACGCTGTTTCCACGGTTGTCTGATCACTGACGTAGCAGGTTTCTCCGCGCCCTGCCTCGGACTGGACTGTTATGGTCCGGTTGGTCTCGCTAATGCCGACGATTGTTCCTGTGATTGCCTCGATTACTTTGCCTAAATCTTTTACCGATACGGCGACCGCGGGAGACAGACCATAGTAATAGACGATCACGTGGTTTGCTTCCTTGGGTAACCCACTAGCCATCGCCGACTCATCGCGAAGTGTTTTGTCAAAAGAGATAGGTGTCGATACATGTGGCTTGAGGTCAAATGAGACGGTCTTCTTATCGGTCAATTGCAATGTAATCGAACTGTTTGCTGGATCGATTTGTGCAATGGTGCCAGCCATTGCATGAACGATCTCTTGTGCAAGTAAACTCGGGCCTGCGAACGCGAGAATCGCAAATGATACCAAACCTTTGATTGAACCGATCATCGTCATAGTCTCCTATCTTCACCCGATCGTGCTCGACTAGTCGCAACGTTCATGGTCTTGCGTCCAATTTTGATTGGCGTCACTGTGTGAGAGCCTAACGGCGCCGTTTCGAGGCTTGATGAGTCGTTGTGTCGAGACTCAGAAACCCGCATAAAACGATAGAAGGAAAGTCAGATTTACGAAATAGTCTGTCTATAACTACGGTTAGTACAGGAGTTCCATATCGGGTCACTATGCTGAACCGTCGTCGAAAGGCTGTTCGTATGCGCATAGTCCGTATTTACGTGCGGAGGTTCGACTGGCGGCGATTGAGTCTCGACCGCAAGCTGGCGTCCGGCGATTTGATAAAACACCCGATTTACTTTGCGTAGGCGGGGGCAAAATGCCGATGCAATGAAGGCGAGGCTCCCTGATGAGTAGGAATTTGGCGACGGGCGGAATTCCTCTGTGGTAGCCTGATTCGCTTTAAAGACTCATAGATCGGTGTGGGTCACAACAGCCGTACCTGGATTCCCCACAAGTTCCGCGTAGGCCTTGGGCGCGATCTCGGATCAGTCGCGTCGGGGCCATACGGCACATCCGAATGCGAAGGAGTGTCGGACCGCGAGTGATGTATTCCAAAGTGAGCCGACGCGACCGCGAGGTTTCCATTTGTCCGTGTAGGAGAATCGGGGCGTGATCATTAATCGAAACAATTGTGTTCTATCGTCGGGATCTTCGAGATGACCAGACTGCACGGTCGTGGAGAACGTTTCCCGTCGTTGTGCCCACCACGACCACGTTTCGGCTGCAAATCTTCTTCAAATTCGAGCTTATCGCGAGCGCTGGATATCCCACAGCGCCTGTGGTGTGGAAGAGGGTGAAGTTTCTGATCCGCACAACGGCGCGATGCGGCTAACCCGAATGCGAAAGATCTCCGGCCCTCGCACGATGTATTCCCATGTGAGTTGGTGCGGGCGCATCGCTTCCATTTGTCCGTGTAAGGGAGCCGGATCGTGATCGTTGATCAACACGAACGACTCTCCAACTTTGAGAGCATCGAATTTCGCAAATACTAGCGGGTGACGCTGGAAACGCTGTACGTCGCGCAGGTCCAATTCTTCATTGTGTTTTTCCATTTGGGAAAATTACTCCTGTACGTTTGATGATCACTTACACCAACAAAGTTATGCGCTTGAAGAGGGGATCGCCGTGACAAAAGTCACTACGAAGCTCGCTGAGAGAAGAGAACTGAATACGAACCTCGCATTTCCTTCTGAAATTGCGCCCCGATAGCTCGCCATCGTCATCAAAACAGATTCGTTCGGGCGAGATCGATAATTTCGTCTCCACGGCCATTGAGGATCGCCCGGATCGCATACCTTATCCATCGAGTCGTAAAAGGCCGCTCTGTCTCGTAGATAAGAAGATGCGCCAGGTCAGTCCCCAAGTAATCCTAGATGGCAACTCGCGGCCACTTAAGAAACTGATGTGAGCATTCTCGCACCAATCATTCGACAATGAACGAGTACACCTGTCCCTGTTCCGATTACAGCCAGACCATTTCCAGTTTATTGGTGCAGGCATTGGCTCAACGCAATCCGGCGGTCGCAGGAATCAATGGCTGAAGTCACGATCATCGTTGACGGACAGAACGTGCGGGCAGGGATTGAGATTCCGTCGTTCTGCTATTAACCGGGCCTCTCTCTTCAGGGCGCATGTCGCATGTGCCTTGTGGAGATCGCAAAGATGCCAAAGTTGCAGACTGCGTGTACAACAGTTGTGGCTGAAGGCATGGTCATCACAACGGACAGCCCAACTGTCCGACAGAGCCGGAACGCCATGCTGGAGTTTGTTCTGCAGAATCACCCTCTTGACTGTCCGGTGTGCGACGCAGGCGGTCAATGCGAACTTCAGGATGCCACATACGCCTACGGCGCGGCAGAGTCGCGGTTGGTGGACATAAAGAATCATCGCGATGAGCAGCAATGGTCGACAATAGTGCATTTCTACCGTCCGCGGTGCATCATGTGCTACCGCGGCGTCCGATTATGCGGAGAAGGAATGGATGTGTGGGCGTTGGGAATCGCCAACCGAGACTCATCCCAGTTGATTGTGCCTAACAAGGAAGAGCATCTGGAGTGCGAGGAATGCGGGATGTGCATCGATATCTGCCCTGTCGGCTGATTGCATGGGGCCGAGAAGCGACCTTGAAGTCATCTTGCAATTGGCTGAGCGCCTGGGAGCCGATTTCGCAGCTTATCGGGGGAATGGCCCTGGAGTCCGCGGGGAGTTTGGAGACTCGAGAGGAGCTCAATGTGGAGAGGCCGATCGACAGGCGGTGTGGATGGGCGCGCAGGGAGCCAACATGCGCATCATTACCTTCGACCCCGATTCAGTGCTCAAGGAGATTCAGACCTTGCTTCAGGATTACCGGGCCCCACACGTCACCTTCTCACACGATGTACCTGGCACACCGGGTCTCGGAGAGGCTGACCATGCCGGCGCTCTAATCAAGCCTTATCGGGATGATCTCTTCTCTTCAGAGGCATTCGGTCGATACTCGGCCAACCTGAACTCAGTATTGGAACGTAACCTGACACTGCCTTACGAGTCCAAGAGTGAGCCCGGGTAAATTCGTAAGGTCACACAGAGTCCGTCGTTTGGACAGGACTTCCCATTCATTGTTCCGACGCGGATGAACAATAACTCTTGACTGCCTTCACGAGGAACGGAGGCAGGACAACGTCACGTCGAAGTCCAATTCGCGACAACGAGCTTGAGAGTCAAAACCTTGGTCCAGATTTGGTCCAGATTTTTTCTTATCTGGCATATTGCTGGTTCTATTGGTTCATGAATCTTAACGAAGGCGGGGAAAGTGCTTGAAAGTTTGAAACCTACCCGCTTTCTAAGCTGAATGTCGCCGGTTCGATCCCAGTCTCCCGCTCCATTTCTTAAAGCCAACGCCGCTGGACTCATCTAACTATTACCCGTCCGCATTTCGGCTCCCTCGTAAGTCGCACGATGTTTAACCGTTAGCCAAATCTTCGGTGTGATAAACTCCTCGCAAATTAATCAGCAAGTCTCTTTTACTTTTGGAACTTCAGAACTGCAAGTCCCTACATCGGAGGTTCAATGTTCCAGCAGGAGCAAGAAGTAAGTATGTCTTCCGTACCTAGTTGCTCGCCCTCATGCGACCGTCAGAGAAATAATTTATTCGCCCGTATTTTTGCTCCCGGCTCATTTCTGTTTTCACTCTCCTTTATTTTCCTTTTCTTCTTTTGTGAAGGCGCAGTCGCGCAAAAGGTCGCCACAACTACCAGCCTCGCGCTGACGTCCGCATCCGGTCCAGCAACGACCGTGTCTTACGGCGTCACCGCCGTAACGCTCACAGCAACGGTAACTCCGATATCAGGCACGATTACCGCCGGACAGGTAAATTTTTGCGTCGCTGCTGCCACCTATTGCACTGATGTACACATTGTCGGGACAGCGCAAATCACCAGCACAGGAACGGCATCCGTCAGACTTCGCCCCATGCCTGGTAATTACAGCTATAAGGCGCAGTTCGTCGGCACCAATGCATTCTCCGCCAGCCTTTCCGCCGCATCTTCTCTTACGGTTACTGGAAAGTACCCCAGCATCGCCAGCCTCTCGCAGACCGGCGGCCCTGGTAATTATCAACTCACTGCCACTGTTAGCGGTTCGGGCAAAGTCACACTTGGTCCCGGCGGCAACGTCGCGCTCGTCGATACCACCGCGAACAATCAGCCAGTCGCTACGGTAAGTTTGGGAAACGCGACCACTAGCGTATTGGGGAACATCGCCAATCCAGCCATTGGCACTACGTCCACCTCGCAAGTGGGAGATTTCGATGAGGACGGCAATTTGGACCTTGTCGCCAGCTATCAAAGTAGCAACCCCACTGTTGGCATATTTATGGGAGACGGAAAAGGGAATTTCACGCCCGCGTCGAACAATCCTATTTCCACGCTCGGAACGCCCGCTGCGGTTGGCGACTTCAACAGTGATGGTCACCTTGACATCCTTATTGCGAGTCAAGGCACTTTCTCGGTTCTGCTTGGCAAGGGTGATGGGACGTTCCAGAACGCACCAGGAAGTCCGATCTCGACTGTTTACGGATATCAACCCTTGTTAGTTGCTGATTTCAATGGCGACGGAATTCCGGATTTTGCCGCGGCAGGGGGCTATTATCTAACCGTTTTCCTTGGCAAGGGTGATGGTAGCTTCAACCAGGTGCCGACGACCTCCTCGACAATCTCGCAGGCCGAGTTATTTGCATCCATGGTCACTGGCGACTTCAATAACGATGGTATTCAGGATTTGGCTGTTACAAGCGGTATTGATAATTCCGTTACTATCTTTGCAGGCAGCGGCGATGGCACCTTCAAAGCAGGCACAGTCGCATTTGCAGCCAACTCATCCGGAAACCCTTACGGCCTCCTCGCGGTCGCAGATCTAAACGGCGATGGAAAGTTGGACCTCGCCGTTCCCTATAGTGGATCAGGTGGCTCTGTGGCGGTCCTGCTCGGCAACGGTGATGGAACTTTTCAACAGCCTTCAGGAATTCCGTTTCAACTCCCTTACATCAATCGCGTCTTTGTTGGAGACTTCAACGGAGATAACATCCCTGACCTTATGGGCGCGGCGCAGACCAATCAGACGACTCTCCTCGTCCTACAAGGGAGGGGAGACGGGACATTCACATCTGTCTCAACTGGAAATGTGCAACTGCCGTGTTGCTCCAATTCTTCCATCGGCGATTTCAATAGGGATGGAATTACGGATGTTGTCTCGACCGACGCTTACTCTGGCAAGCTGCAGGTCCTCTTTGGCCAAGTCACTCAGGCAAATGCGGTCGCGAACAACGTAAATCCCATTGGGCCTGGTACAGACCAAGTCGTCGCTCAGTATGCGGGCGACACCAACTACAACGCCAGTACATCAACAGCACTTGCACTGCAATCTCAGGTTGCTGCACCTGTTCTATCGCCGCCTCCAGGGCTCTACACATCTGTCCAGACCATCACCATTACGGATTCAAGTCCGGGCTCAAGCATCTATTACTATCTTTCAACTGATTCAACTTCCGGTGCCAAACCATACACCGGACCCATCACGCTTTCTAATGCAGGGGCACAAGTTCTTACCGTCTATGCCACTGCTCCAGGCTCGTTCACCAGTGCCTATGTACAGGCTCCGTACACTCTGGTTTTGCCGCAAGTTCCAGCGCCATCCATTTCTCTCGCAGCTGGTGCCTACTCCACATCGCAAAACGTCTCGCTTAGCGATTCGCTTGCCGGCGCGCAGATTTACTACACAACCGACGGCAGCCGGCCAATTGTCGGCACTAACTTATACAGCGGTCCCATCGCGATTTCGGCTAGTGAGACTCTCACCGCAGTTGCCTACGCTGTTGGCTACTCTCAAAGCCAGTTCGCTTCGGCGCAATACATCATTACCTCTTCGTCAGTCCCGCTCATCTACACGCTGGCCGGGACTGGTACCTACGGATACAGCGGCGATGGGGCAGCAGCAACGCTTGCAGAAATAGACTTTCCATATGCCGCCGTCAAAGATGCGGCCGGAAACCTCTTCATAGCCGACAGCCAAAATTGGGTGGTTCGCAAAGTCGCCGCGGGCACGGGGATCATTACGACTTACGCCGGCACCAACATTCCGGGATATTCAGGCGATGGCGGACCCGCTTCAAGCGCTCAAATCCAACAGCCTACTGCTCTCGCACTCGACACTTCCGGAAATCTGTTTATTGCGGACACCAATGGTACCGTCCGCATGGTCGACCACTCCACGGGAATCATCTCGACCTATGCCGGAAACCCTACTGCTCCCTTGTACAATTCCACTCCCGTTGCGGCGACCAGCGTATCGTTAGGCGGACTCAATGGAATCGCAATCGACGCCTCGCGCAATGTCTATCTCTCCACATTCAGGTCTGTCCTCGTAGTCAACGACAGCACCAGAACCGTCTCCACCTTGGCCGGCGCAAACTATAGCAGCGGAGCGATTGGCGATAATGGCCCCGCTGGTGCGGCCTTGCTCAACTTTCCCCGTGGACTGGCTTTCGATACCTCCGGCAGCTTGTACATAGCCGATTCAGGGAATATTCGAATTCGCAAAATTACAGCAACCAACGGCGTAATCTCGCCCACCAGCATAATTACAACGGTGGCAGGAACAACCGGCCCTTCTACAAATCCCGAAGCCGGCGGTCCGGCAACTTCCATTTACCTCTACAAACCTGCCGGTGTGGCGGTCGATGCCTCCAACAATCTCTATATAGCAGACATGTTCTCCAACCTTGTCTGGCAGGTAAATGCAAGCACTCAGTACATGTCCAGGGTAGCGGGGCATTTTTATAGTTGCGGCGGGAACAACGGCGACGGGGGAGCCGCTGCCAGCGCACTCGTGTGCGAACCCTACGGAATTTCAGTCGATCCATTCGGTAACCTCATTATCGCGGACACCCTCTCCAATCGAATTCGCGAATTCGTAACAGCTGGCCCTCCCCCCGCCACTCAAGCGGCCACTCCCGTTATTAGTCCGGCAAGCGGAACCTACTCCGCCCCGCAAGCCGTCACCATCACTGATTCAACTCCAGGGGCGGCCATCTATGTCACCTTTGATGGCTCCGCTCCAACCGCTGTCAACTACGGCTATAGCTTCCCAATTACTGCGGCCGGAGCTTCCTCAATGAAGGCCTTCGCTGTCGCCCCCGGCTATCTCAGCAGCGCGCCTGCCTCTGCCTCCTATACCGTCACTGCCTCAGAGCCGGTAATCTCAACGATCGCTGGCAATGGAATAGGCGTGCTGTTTGGCGGCACAGGCAGCGTTGCGGCGATGGGTTCCGGCGGCCCAGCTCTCAATGCCTTGATCACTGGCCCGCAGGCTCTTGCAATTGACAAGGCCGGGAACATCTATTTTGCCGATGTAACCAACGAGGTGGTCTGGAAGCTCTCAGCAACTGACGGAACCGCAACCGTGGTTGCGGGCACTGGACAGACTGGATATCTCAATCAAGGTGACGGCGGAATCGCTACGAAGGCGCCTTTGAATAGCCCCACCAGCCTTGCTGTCGATAGTTTGGGCAATCTTTACATCGCCGACGATGGCAACTATGTCGTCCGCAAAGTCAGTGCGGCCACTGGCATCATCAGCGTTGTAGCTGGATCAGGTGTAAATGCTTCGATTGCAGGCAACGGAGATGGTGGTCCTGCAACCTCTGCCCCCATGTCACCCTATTGCATTGCGCTGGATAGCTCGGACAATCTCTACATCGGGGACAATTCCGTTAACGAGAGCGTGCGCAAAGTTTCGGCACAGACAGGAATCATCACCACAGTAGCCGGTAACGGCAAATACGGTTATACGGGCGATGGCGGTTTGGCTACGCAAGCCTCCATCACCGGTGCAGGAACACTTGCCGTCAACGCGGCCGGAGATATTTTTATAGCGTCCGGCGCCCTCATTCGAAAAGTAAGTGCAGCCACCGGAATCATCACCACGGTTGTTGGTTCTTGGGATGCGTATGGTGAAAAGGGTGACGGAGGTGCGGCGACCAGCGCACAAATCAATCCTGTCGGACTGACGTTCGACTCCGCTGGAAATTTATTTTTAAGCAATTCGCCGGGAGCCATTCGAGAAGTCAACATGAGCACCGGCGCCATCAGCCGCGTCGCGGGCATCGGCTTCTCTGGTTTCGCTGGCGATGGAGGTCCCGCTCTGGCAGCGCGCATCAGCCTTCCCAGCGGCATCGCCTTCGATCCTGCCGGTAGCCTCATCTTCGCCGATAGAGGCAACAATCGTATCCGCAAAATCTCGTTTGCAGTACAGACTGCCGCAACTCCTACTATCGCTCCTGTAACCGGAACATACAGTTCAGCTCAAAGTGTCACCATCAGCGACACGACTCCCGGCGCTACCATTTATTACACAACCGACGGTTCAACCCCAACCACCGCATCAACGGCATATTCGTCGTCATTTACCGTAGGCTCGACGCAGACTGTCAAAGCCATCGCCGCGGCCGCCAACTTCAACACAAGTGCAGTGGCAAGCGCCACCATTTCAATCGTCATTCCCGCGCCCACCCCGGCCATTACCAGCCTTTCGCCGCCCATTGCGACGGCTGGCGGATCAGCATTCACACTCACAGTCAACGGTTCAAATTTCTCCGCATCATCTGTCTTCAACTGGGGCTCCACGGCCTTGACCACGCAATACGTCAGCACCGGCCAGCTCACAGCGCAGATTCCTGCCGCATCCATCGCGGCTGCCGGCAACACCAGCGTCACCGTTCAAACGCCGGCGCCAGGCGGAGGAACTTCAAACGCCTTGAAGTTTGAAATCGATACCGCCGGATCGACTTCGCCACCGTCGTTTAACCCTGTCTCAGCCAACGTGGCGGCCGGAACCACGGCAACCTACAGCGTCACTCTGCCGTCAGGGGCCACAAACGTTTCTGTAACTTGCCTCAACCTACCCGCAAATGCCACATGCAGTTACTCGCCGTCACCCAGCACTCTCACCATCACCACCGCAGCTTCCACTCCGCCAGGTACCTATGTCATAACGGCTGTTTTCACTGAGACGCTACCAGGTGCCGCCACAGCGCTCGTCCTGCTGCCGTTTTTACTTACGCCTTTGTTCGGCAGAAGGCGGCGGACAATTCGTCTCACGCTGCTAGCAGTCTTCGGACTTGCATTCGTATTGATTGGAGCAAGTAGCGGCTGCGGAGGAGGTGGTGGTGGAGGGTCGTCCACCCCACCCCCGACCCCGACTCACCAGGTCACCAGTTCAGCCACCGTCACACTCGTAGTGCATTAACGGTGATCGCGCCCATCTTTCGGCTGGCTACTGCAGCCCAGCCAGTTTGCGCGCCCTCTTAAACACGTTCAGAAACATGGGCTGTGTCAGCTTGCCGGTATTCGTATTTTGCAGCGAGGGATGATAGCTCGCTATCAATGTCAAACCATCGGGCAACGCGTACTCGGCTCCATGCGCAAAAACAAACCCTGAGCGCGACGACAATTTTCCGTGCCTCTGTTCGTAGGCCAGCAGGCCATCAAACGCAATGCGCCCCAGGCAAACAATCACGCGCAGGTGCTTCAGAAGAGCCAACTCTTCATCCAGCCAGTGAGCGCATTGCCGCTGTTCGACAGGCAGGGGCTTGTTTCCCGGCGGCGCGCAACGCACCACCGCGCTGATCCACATGTCCTTGAGTTGCATCCCGTCATCACGAGAAACCGACTTCGGCTGCGACGCGAAACCAGCCTCGTGCAGCACAGGGTAAAGGAAATCACCTGACCCGTCGCCGGTAAACATGCGGCCCGTGCGATTGGATCCATGCGCGCCCGGTGCAAGGCCCAGCGTCAGCACGCGCGCCTGCTCATCGCCAAACGACGGCACCGGCTTGCCCCAGTACTCCCAGTCGGAGTAAGCACGCCGCCGCACCCGCGCAACCTCCATGCAGTGTTCGCGCAAGCGCGCGCAGTCATTGCAGGCAACGATCTGTGCGTTCAGAATCTTTAGTGGAGAAGTGCTGACAGCCATAAGCAGATTTTACGGCGCTCCCCGCGGCTGCGTTATCTCCGCTGAGTCAGCCAGGCTGTACGGGCTGCGGCAGCCACAATTTTCCTGTGCCATACTGAAATTGTCTTCATTCCCCTCGGTCGGAGCCGATGCCCATGTCTGGCACAGCCAATCCGGAATTTCTGCGCCGCGCCATTGCACTCGCTACTGAAAATGTCCTTCAAGGCAAGGGCGGCCCATTCGGCGCCGTCATCGTGCGCGACGGCAGAATTGTCGGCGAGGGGGCAAACTCCGTCACCACCACCAACGACCCCACGGCGCATGGAGAAGTCAATGCCATCCGCGCCGCCGCTCGCACACTCGGCACATTCGACCTCGCCGGTTGCGATCTCTACACCAGTTGCGAACCATGCCCCATGTGCCTGGCCGCGGCCTACTGGGCGCATATCCGCGCCATCTACTACGGCGCAAACGCCGCCGATGCAGCCAAGGCAGGATTCGACGACGCATTCCTCTATGATGAAATGCGCAAAGATCACGCCGCGCGCGCCATTCCATCCAGCCAGATGCTCAACGACGAAGCCTGGGCAAGCTTCAAAGCCTGGATCGAATCTCCAAACAAAATTCAGTACTAGCCATACTCAACTTCCTAGCGATTAGAGCTGTCATATCGAAATTAATACCTAGCCCACCGCAATTCTCCCAAATGAATTGAACCCTGGGCGCTCCTCCTTCGACATGATCATTGAAGGCCCATGGATAACGAAAATCGAGCTCGCTATGAGTGAATAGCCCTCCGTTGCCAGTCTGGCGATATGAGCGCATTCGAAGATCTGGTCGCCGTCATGGAGCGTCCGCTGCTTTATTACGCGACCACCCTGACGGGCAGTCAGGATGTTGGGCTCGACGTGCTTCAAGACGTATGGATCAAGGTGCTGCACGGCATCCGCAAGCTCAAAGACCCTGGCTCTCTGCGCTCGTGGCTCTACGCAATAACGCACGGCGTCACGGTCGATCGCATCCGGCGCAACACATCCAGAGAGCGTGCCGAGCAGGTCGAGCTTGAAGATTTTCAAGAAGCCGAAGAGCCGTCGTTTGCCGTCGAAGACGCCGCCGCAATTCATCTGGCGCTGAGTCAAATCAGTCTCACTCATCGCGAAGTTCTGGTCCTGCATTTTCTTGAGGACATGTCAATTGCAGAAATCGCCACAGTTGTCGGTTGTTCTGAGGGCACTGTCAAATCCCGTTTGCACTATGCCAAACGTGCAATGAAAGAGATTCTGAGTGGAGGAAATTATGGATCAGCAAAATGACACCATGCGCGAGCGTTTGCTGGCGCTAATGCCGCAGCCCGAGAATATTGCCGCCTACCGTGAAGAAACGGCGGCCCTGTTGGCGAAACACGAGAAGGCGCTCTACTGGGAGAAGATGGCGTCCACAATGTGTTTCGTGATCGCTGGCATCATGGTGGCCTTGTGGCTCTTGAGGCTAACACCCGCTCCGGCTATGCGGCAGGGTTTCTGGCCCATGGTTGGTTTCGTGTATTTTGCAGGGGTAGTTACTGACCTGAGATACCGTATCTATCGAAACAGGGTAGAGACACTGAAAGAACTCAAGCAGGTGCAATTGCAGGTACTCGAGGTCCAGGCCTCCCTTGGAAAAGCAAAATAGCGAATAGCCTTTTAAATTCAGCGAGCCTCGATCTTGCCGGAGATACGGTCATACTCCTCATGTGAAATGATATGTCGCTTCACAAGATCGTACGAATCGCTATAAGGCCGATTTGCGATAATGCGATGCGCAACAGCTTCGTCAATGCCCGGAAGCGACTTCAGGTCGTCGACCGATGAGCGGTTGATGTTGATGGTGCGCTGCTGCTTTACACCTTCAACCACTCCCTGCACAACCGCCTTAGCGTCGCGGGCAGCCGTTGAGGTTGCGTGGGCTGCCTGTTCGCGAATTTCATCGGGGCTGCGATCATGCGCAGTGCATCCGGCCAGAACAACGGGAATCAACAAAGCTACGGCTGAAATCTTCACATCTATTTGGATGCGAGGCAGCACCCTTATGGCAAGCAGGTTTTGAGGTCCCCTAATTTCAGTTGGGAGCGCTTGTTTTCGCCGCGATTTGAAGCATTTTCAGTTCCTTAGGCCTGAAAAGCGACGATTCAATCCACCCGCCACTCCTAAACTCAGCAGCAAAAGAACAAATCGCCGCAGCCTGCCATTAAACTCAAATTCATGGGCTTTCAAGACTTTCTCTGCAACACGGCAACGGTCACGCATCTGCGCGAAGCGGTTCGATCCGAACGCTTTCCGCATTCGCTAATCTTGGCCGGGCCGCGCGGCTCAGGCAAATACACGCTGGCGCTCATGCTCGCCAAGGCGGTCAACTGCCTTTCGCCCATTGAAACCGACGGCCTGCCTGACTTCTGCGATCACTGCCGCAACTGCACACGCATCGGCGAGTCGGCAAATCTTGAAGAGCGTGTTACTGAAGCCATCAACGCACGCGACGACCTGCGCGAAACAGATAAACGCGAGACCCGCATTCTGGTCCAGACGCATCCTGACGTAATCATCGTTCCGCCTGACCCGCCGCAATTGCTCATTAAGCTTGGCCAGGTGCGGCAGGTGATTCATGCGGCATATTACCGGCCGCCCGTTGAAGCCAGACGTTCGTTTTCAATCTTCACCAGCTCCGCCTTCATGAAAGAAGCGGCCAATAGCCTTCTGAAAGTCCTTGAAGAGCCGCCCGACCACCTCTCGCTGGTTCTGCTCACTGAGAACCCGCAGGAGCTGCTGCCGACCATCCGTTCGCGGGCAGTCGTACATCGTCTTGGCGCCATTCCAGCGGCCGAGTTGGAAACACTGCTGGCCCATCGCCGTCCCGAGCTCAAACCAAACGAGCGGGCGCTCGCCGCGCGCCTCGCTGAGGGAGCAGTAGGTCGCGCTCTCGGACTCGATCTCGCCACTTGGGTTGCCAGCCGCCGCGATGCACTCGTGATTCTGCATACCGCGCTGCGCGAGCCAGACTACACGGCACTGTTTCACGCTACAGAAACATACCGGGCCGGTGCCGATGGACAGGAAAAGGCCATTGCCTTGCTCAGGGCGTTAGGCAGCCTTGTGGAAGATCTGCTGTTGACCGTAGCCGGAACTCCCGGCCTGATCCGCAATCTCGATCTCGAGCCGGATCTGCAGAAACTCGCGCAAGGCGTTTCAGTGGAATGGATTGACGGAGCGGCCCGTGCCTTGGTTCAAGTGGAGCAGGGAATGAGGCGCAACCTTCTGCGCTCACTTTCGCTCGACGCTATGGCCGTCGGTCTCGAACGCCGATGACGGCGTGACGAACGTAACCCCACGCGATTTCAGAGCCGGAAAATAGAGAGCAACCCTCGCCCCAGCCCGGGCATCTCTTGGAATATCTGCATCCCAAAACTCAACGCTGGTGCGCTGGGACTCGACAGGGATCGTTTGTCAGTGCATTCTTGTAATCAGGTATCCAAGAGTGCGGAATTTCTCCCTTCGCTGGTGCGAGGCGCAGCTGACCCCTCTCCAAGGAAGATGCGCAGTCTAATATTTGGGCCCCTGACCGAGAGTTCTCAAGAGACACGAATTGAAGGATTGTGTAACCCATGAGCATTTCGCCACTCCAGCCAACTTACAATGCCGATGGCAAATCTGAGAGCGACCGGCCAGCGCTCCGAATGCGCCGCAAGCAGTCCGGGCCTGTTGCGGTAAACTTCTCCGCGCCCATGCCTGAGTTTGAGACTCCGCAGCGTCATGCCGAACTGTTCTACCTGCAAAAGCAGATCCAGTCACAGACGCCCATGGTGATTGTGTTGGAAGATGGTGAGCGCATTGATGGCTGCATCGAATGGTACGATCGCAATTCGCTCAAGGTGCGAGGCCGCACCAAAACGCTCATCTACAAATCCGCCATCAAGTACATGTACAAGCTAGGCGACATAGGCCAATAGAGATCGTAGCCCCGCAGGCTGATCTCTGAACTCTAACCTCAGGTCTCGGATCCCTGATCCCTATCCCCCGCTTTGACCAATCGGTCGCGAATCGCGGCTCCGATCCCTTCAGGCTTCGGCAGCGGGCACAGAATCGTTGTGCATCCCATAGCGTCAAGAGCGCGCAATCCAGCATAAAGGTCGCGAGCCAGTTCACCGGGAGCCGACCATCGACCCCATGCAAACACTTTGGCCGCCGCAAGAGATTCCGGCAATGCGATGTCCGCGGGCAGCATAACGCCAAGCGTGCCGATATTCGCTCCTTCAGCAGCCGCCGCAAGTCGTACACCAATCTCGGCCTCCGAACCTTCAATCAGCATCAGGCGCGCCAGGGGAGCGTAATGGCGCAGCCCCACACCAGGCGACGGCAGTGCCTCAGGCGGAGTCTCGTGCAGTTCACCGCTGCCTTTGAATACCTCCGCCGGCCCAACCGTTTCGAAGATTTGCAGCCGCGTCACCGCACCCGGCCTGTAGATGAGCATCGGGCTCTGGCAGGGGTCGAGTACCGTTGATTCAACACCGTGCGCCGTACATCCGGCATCAAGCACTGCATCGATGCGGCCATCCAGATCATGCAGCACATGAGCGGCTGCGGTTGGGCTGATGTGCCCAAACATATTGGCGCTGGGAGCGGCCACTGGTACTCCGGCGCGCCGAATCAGTTCAAGCGCCACCGGATGCGCCGGCATGCGTACCCCCACCAGCGGCCTGCCTGCCGTAACCACATCGGGAACCGCACTGGAGCGCGGAAGCAGCAAGGTGAGCGGCCCTGGCCAGAACGCTTGCATCAGCTTTACCGCCGCCTCAGGAACCTGCTCCACAAGCCCGGCAAGCATGCGCTCGTCGGCAATGTGCACAATCACTGGATCCCACGCTGGCCTTTGCTTGGCCGCAAAAATGGCCTTCACCGCAGCTTGGTCGAGTGCATTCGCGCCCAGGCCATACACCGTCTCGGTGGGCAACGCTACCAGCCCGCCCCGGCGCAGAATCGCAGCCGCCTGATCAAGCGCTCTCCCGGCCTCAAGCGTGTCCAGCTTCGCAGGATCGACAATTAACCGCAGCGTCTTCACTTCTTTATTGTCGCTGGTCGGTGCGCAACATCGCCAGCTTACAAACCCGCTTTTAGCCCACTCGCAAGGCTCTGCCGTATACTCGCTGTTTACGATGGCTATCGAGACCGAAATCAAATTCAAAGTCACTGACCTGTCCGGTCTCGCGGAGCAGCTTTCGGCTGCCGGATTTACACTGCACACTCCGCGCGCATTCGAGAGCAACGTACTTTACGACACGCCAGACCGCAGCATGCGTGCCCGCACTGAAATATTGCGGATACGAAGTTACAACGGGCGCTGGACCGTGACGCACAAGCGCCCGCCAGACAACCGCCCCGACGTCGACACGCACAAGCACCGCATTGAAACAGAATCGGACGTGGCCGATGGGCGAGCCTTCGAAGAAATATTTAAATCGCTGGGCCTGGTGCCCGCCTTTGAGTACGAAAAGTGGCGCACCGAATGGCACGATGGCGAAGGACATTGCGTCATCGATGAAACGCCAATCGGCAACTACGCTGAACTGGAAGGAACGCCCGAATGGATCGACCGTGCGGCCGCGCGTATCGGCATCGGGCGTGAAGATTACATTACGCTGAGTTACGGCCGGCTGTTTGAACAATGGTGCATTGAGCGCCAAGCCCAGGCTACTGACCTGACCTTCGCAGCCGTTGCGAAATGCGCCTCGGGGCGTTAGCCGCGCAGTTGGTGGAAGCCGATGAGCCAAAAAACACCGTCCCGCCTTTGGAGGTCCCGTTCCTTTAGTAATCGATATCTAAAAAACCTCTCATATGCGTGGTCCCTGCGCCGATAAGGCCACTATAGCTATTACATTCTGCAGGAGGACCAGGAGAACATGAATCACCCTCAATTAGAGAATCGTTTCGGCAATTTTGGACTTTCAGGAAGAAAACTTGTACAAGCAGCCGCCCTCGCCATGGTGCTGGTAATGGCATTGCCGGCCATGGCCACAGATGCGCGTGCAATCAAAACCAGGGTACCGCCGGTGTATCCAGAGATCGCCAGGCGCATGCGAATCAGCGGCTCAGTCAAGCTTGAGGCTGCTGTAGACTCGCAGGGAAAGGTAACCGATGTGAAGGAAGTCAGCGGCAACCATACGCTTGCTGAGGCGGCAAAAGAGGCGCTGATGAAATGGAAATTCGCGGCCGCCAACTCCGATTCAAATGAAACCGTGGAAATCAACTTCGACCTTGGGAATTAGTCTCATTCCTCCGCGCAGCACAGACAGGGAAGGGTGGGCAAACCTGCTCTCTCTTCCCGCCTTTCTTGGTTGCAGAGCGGCGCTAAGTGCTTGTTTTGACTCTGCAAATGCAGTATTTTAGTCAACACGCCATACCATGAAAGGGGAAGGAAAATTGGCCAACGTAGTTTAGGATGAGTAGTGATGAATGATTTCGGGAACAGCAGAGGGAGAGAGTCGGACCGCCAGGGTACTGACCCTTCCATTAAGAGCGTCCTGTCCATCGCACTCATTGGCCCCGACGAAGACCGTCGCCGGGCGTTTATGAACGTCCTTTCTGGACGACAAAGTACTGAAATACAAGAGTTTACATCCTACCCAACTAATCTTGACGACGTGCCCCAAACCATCGGTAACCGGTTCGACGTGGTCATTATTGATGCGGATAGCGATCCCGACTTTGTGTTCGACCTGGTGGCGCGCATTTGTTCCACCAGTCCGGCGTGCGTCATGTGTTTCTCGGGTGAGTCGGACGTCAAACAGGCGGTCCGCTTTATGCGTGCGGGCGCACGCGAATACTTTGCGCTGCCGCTGGTACCCGCTGAAGTTGCCGGCGCCTTAACGCGCGCCTCCATTCCACAGGCCGCTTCAACTGTTGTCCAAGCTCCCAAAACCGCCGGCCAGGTTTTCGTCTTTCTAGGCACTAAAGGCGGCTGCGGCGTCACTACGATTGCCGCCAATTTCGCCATCTCGGTGTTTACTGAGACCAGCCAGAGCACACTGCTGATCGATCTGGGCCAGCCTCTCGGCGACGCCGGCTTGAACCTTGGCATGGTTGCGAACTATTCCACGGCCAATGCACTTCGCGATTACGCAAGGCTCGACGGCAGCTTTCTGAACACATTGATTACCAAGCATGAAACAGGACTGGCTGTCCTTGCCGCTCCCAGTGAATTTCCTAAGGACCAGCCCCCGCTGGAGGCATTCGACAGACTGATTGCTATCGCTCGCCAAAGTTATCACTACGTCATTATCGACGCCGGCTCGCGCGTTGACTTGATGGATTCGTCGATTTTTGACGAGTCCTCAACCGTTTACCTGATTACTCAAGTGGGTATCTCAGAACTGCGCAACGCCAATCGCTTTATCTCTCAATATTTCGGACTTCGAGGTCGCAGCCTGCAGATCGTACTCAACCGTTACACCTCCAGCATGCTTCTTTTCGACGACGCACAAATTACCAAGGCGTTGACACGTCCTGCTCACTGGAAGGTTCCTGACGACTATTCCACCGCGCGCAGAACTCAGGCTACAGCCACCCCCATCGCGCTTGAGGACTCGTCGATTGCAGTCGAAATTCGAATGATGGCCAGATCAGCCTGCGGTCTTCCCGACGAAAAAAAACGCAAGAAGAGTTTCAGCCTCTTCGGAAAATAGCTCTCATCCAATTCCAAAAGAAAACCCGGCCACTTAGCCGGGTTTCTTGTTCAACATCGCAGATTTCTATTTTTCAGCTCCGTGGCATTTTTTATATTTTTTTCCGCTTCCACAGGGGCAAGGATTATTGCGGCCAACCTTGTCGCCGGTTCGGCGCTGCGCTGTCGGGCTGGCGCTGTCGCCGCCTGAACGGCTCGCCGCCTCAAGTTCGCGCTGCTTCTTGCGATGGAACTCCTTCTCTAATGCATCAATCGTCGTGGAAGGCTGTCGCGTTGAAATGCCGATCTCACGCGGCTCGGCGTCAAGCGTTGCTGGTTGTGCGGCGCTGGCCACCGGCGGAGCCTTCGGAATCGGTCGACTCGGCCGTGGCGCTGAATCCATCGGCTGTCCATCTGGTCCGATAATTTGCATCCTGAAGAGGAACCGCACCGTGTCTTCCTGGAACTTGAGCATCATGGCTTCGAACATGTCGTAGGACTCGCGCTTGTAGGCAACCAGCGGATCCTGCTGCGCATAGCCACGCAGCCCGATACCTTCTTTCAGGTGATCCATTGAGAGAAGGTGCTCTTTCCACAATCCGTCGATCACGCTCAACATCACCATCCGCTCGTGATAGCGCATGGTTTGAACGCTAAGTATTTTCTCTTTCGCCTCGTAGTCTTCCTTGAGTTTCTCAAAGATTTCTTCGCCCAGTTCGTGGCGGCTGATCTCCAGCGGCTTGATTCCGCTCTCAGCGAAGTTCAAACCAAAGTGGTCCATCAGCTTCTGCTCAAGACTCTTGATGTTCCACTGATCCGGACGAACTTTTTCAGGGGCAGCCTCATCAAGAACACTGCTGAGAATCCCGCCCACGTAATCTTCAAGGATTAGCTCACGCTGCTCCACACCCTCCAGCAACTGGCGGCGCAAGCCGTAAACCGCCTCGCGCTGCTTGTTCATCACGTCGTCGTACTCAAGCAGGTGTTTGCGCGACTCAAAGTTCTGCGATTCAACGGCCTTTTGCGCGCTCTCAATACGATTCGAAATCATCTTCGACTCGATCGGCACTCCCTCTTCCATGCCGAGGCGCTCAAGCAGAGTGCTTACCCACTGCTTGGCGAAAATGCGCATCAGGTCGTCTTCAAGCGAAAGATAAAAGCGCGACTCGCCCGGATCACCCTGACGGCCTGCGCGTCCGCGAAGCTGGTTGTCGATACGCCGCGACTCGTGCCGCTCCGTGCCAAGAATAAAGAGCCCGCCGGATGCAATGACTTCTTCATGCTCCTGCTTTGCGGCAGCAGCGTGTCCCGCGTTGCACTCCGCCCATTCCGCTTCGCCGACTTCGAATTCCTGTCCCTGGTAGTAGAAGCGCAGGAACCCGGCCGGGGCCATCGGACTAATAGCACCCTCGGCAACGCTGATGGCGCGCGCCTGTCCCTTCTTCACCAGTTCCTGGCGCGTCATAAAGTCAGGATTGCCGCCCAGCAGAATGTCGGTTCCGCGACCGGCCATATTAGTTGCAATCGTCACCATGCCCGATCGGCCTGCCTGCGCAACAATCTCCGCTTCGCGCTCGTGGAACTTCGCGTTCAACACGACGTGACGTACACCCCTGCGCTGCAGAATGCCAGAAAGCCGCTCTGATTTCTCAATTGAAGTGGTGCCCACCAGTACCGGCTGCTTCTTCTCGTGCAGTTCTGTAATGTTGTCAGCCACCGCTGAATACTTTTCTTTTTCGGTGCGGAAAACAATGTCGGAGTTTTCAAGCCGCAACATGGGCTTGTTAGTGGGGATCACGACAATCTCTAGCTTGTAGATCTTCTCGAATTCTGCCGCTTCGGTTTCAGCGGTACCGGTCATGCCGCTCAGCTTCTTGTACAGGCGGAAATAATTCTGAAACGTAATCGTCGCCAGCGTCTGATCTTCCTTGCGGATGTTGACGCCTTCCTTGGCTTCGATGGACTGGTGCAATCCGTCTGACCAGCGCCGTCCCGGCATAAGACGGCCGGTAAACGTGTCGACGATGATAACTTCGCCGTCCTTCACCACATACTCAACGTCGCGCTTGTAAAGTGCGTGCGCCTTGATCGCGGTTTCAACGTAGTGCTTGAGTTCCCAGTTTTCCGCATCGGCAATGTTGTCGATACCGAGCAGCTTTTCGATCGTCACCCAGCCGTCGTCCGTCACGCCGATGGTGCGCTGCTTTTCATCAACAATGTAATCACCGCTGAAATACTTCTCGCCCTCACCCAGGCGGATACCAAGTTCCGACTGCCGCTTGTGGTCGGTGTATTCCACTTCCTCGCCTTTTACCAGCTGAGGGATGATCTTGCGAACGCGGGCATATTTGTCGGTCGTCTGGTCCGTGGGGCCGGAGATGATCAGCGGAGTACGCGCTTCGTCAATCAGGATCGAGTCCACTTCGTCCACGATCGCGTGGTAGTGGCCACGCTGTACGCAGTCCTTGATCTCAAACTTCATGTTGTCGCGCAGGTAGTCGAAACCAAACTCATTGTTGGTGCCGTAAGTGATATCGGACGCGTAAGCGGCTCTGCGCTCGTCGTCGCTCAGGTCGTGAACAATCACGCCTACGGTGAGCCCGAGGAACTCGTAGATCTTGCCCATCCACTCGGCATCGCGCTTGGCCAGGTAATCGTTCACCGTGACCACGTGCACACCGTGTCCGGCGAGAGCATTCAGATAGCATGCCAGAGTAGCGACCAGCGTTTTACCTTCGCCGGTCTTCATTTCAGCAATCTTTCCCTGGTGCAAAACCATGGCGCCGATCAGTTGCACATCGAAGTGGCGCATTTGCACGGCGCGCCAGCCCGCCTCGCGGACCACCGCGAATGCTTCAGGAAGGAGCTCTTCAAGAGCTTCCTTCTCGGCCGCAACCTTTGCTTCCTCGTCGGTAATACCGTCAAGCTTGGCCGCAATCCGGGCCCGAAATTCAACAGTCTTCGCGCGAAGCTGCTCATCCGAGAGCTTTTGCGTCTCGGACTCCAGAGCATTGATCTGGTCCACGACGGGCATGAGCCGCTTGACGGCACGCTCGTTGGAGGTGCCGAAAACCCTAGTTAAAGCCTTATCAAGAAGCACAATCTTCTCCGTGTAAAAGCGTAAATGTCATTGGATGAAGCAAGCTGTCTGCACTGGGCGAGTCGCGCGGATGACTCGACTGCAATTCCGGCGCCTGCGAAAGAGGAGCGCTTTAGGCGAGTAAGGCGGGAGGAGGGCGCTGGAAGAGATCTGCGTGAAACAGTAAAGCTGGTGGGTTTTGCAGACTAGAAACTACCCGGAAGGACTTAAGAACCAGCGGCACAACCAGACCAACAAAAAAGACCGCCATCAGATCGAGTCCGATGACCGAGGTGCCGGTCTTCGACCTGGGGGTTGCACGATGGGAACGAGCCGAAGCATCCGCGTCTGCCTGGTGGGCAGCGACAATGAACTTGATAACCGGATCGGCATAAGCCCTTGCGTTCTCAACGCCGGACTGAACACGCGCGAGCGAAACCAGACTGATAGCAGCCATCGCCACCCAGATCCACGCGTCTTTTGATCGATTCCGCTTCATTGAAGCCCTATTTCTTATTGTGCCACATTCCTAGCTCCACAAGGGTCATTGGCTCTGAATAGGCCTGCGGCCGAGGTGGAAAGCAGGGAACTCATTGCATGCGACCTACAGCCTCAGAGTCAGCGAATCGACTGGTTCTCCCCTCCTGATGCGCTTTAGTTGTCGATCGATACCCTTGGCCGGTAAATCGGGACCGCCTTGATCGTCGTCCTCGGCTTCTACAACCTGCCGAGCCTCCACTACATGCTGCAGGCTGGGCCGATAGAACACCATCCCAAGTAGAAAAACCATTCCCAGCGCCGCAGACGAAGGGCAGAAGCCCGGCATGGATCGTTTGCTTCTGCGCTTCCAGAGTGCGCGACGAACAAAGTAGTGAATCAGAATGCCGACAACGGCAAGATACGGAATGCCCCCTATAAACGTGCACAAGTTGTAAAACAGCTTGTGGTCCATTGCGCCCTCCTGTGTGCGAGAAATGCTTCAAGGTGCAAACAGGCATCTGGTGGCAATCGAAGCTGCCATCCAAAGCCAAACGAATTCTTGAAGAATTAACCGCGCTGGATAGGAGGCGGCCGCTGGAAGGTCGAAGGAAGCTGAGGAGCGTCGGGTACACAGCCAGATTCAAGATACGCAATTGAGAGATAGAAAGTAAGCGGTGAGATAAATCCGACAAAAAGTAGTGGCAGTATCGCTTGTAAGTCCCCGGCGTGTCCGGAGTGGGCATGCGGGACCATCAGCAGAAAGATCGCCGCAACAACCGCAATTGCCGCAATCCAAAACCAAGCCCGCTGCTGTCGGAATGGATTCATCTCTTTGCTCGGAGTTTAGCAGCCATTGATTCGATCTGCAAAGCATCCATGGCTGCCAAGCATCGCTTGGTGTATAGACAACAAAGCCCTCGGCTGGTTAGCCGAGGGCTTCGGGTTTCGACCGAGGTCGAGCTTAGTTGCTGAACAGTAGAATGCCGGCTGCCTTCTCCTCGCTTCCGCCTTCTTCTGAGCTGACAGGGCGATAGAAGAGCTGGTTGTTTTCGAGATAAACCTCGAGGAACGCCGGCCGGTCAGTGATCTGGCCAGCGATGAGCGCTTCTGAAAGCGGGTCTTCGACGTAGCGCTGCAGTGCACGGCGCAACGGACGAGCACCGTAGCTGCGATCGACAAGCGTCTTTTCGAGAATCCACTTCTTGGCCTCTTCGGTCACCGAAATCGTGATGGCCTTCTGCGCCAGGTTCGTGTTCAGCTGCTGCACCATCAGCTCAACAATCTGGATCAGGTCAGCATCCGACAGCGACTGGAACAGAATGACTTCGTCGAGACGATTGAGGAACTCAGGATTGAAGGTCTTCTTCACTTCCTGCTTAACCAGTTCCTCCACCTTGTCCGAGACAATGTCTTCCCGATCGCTCTGGAAGCCCAACCCCTGCTTCTTCATCAGGTGCCGCGCACCAATGTTGGAGGTCATGATGATGATGGTGTTCTTGAAGTCGACGGTGTTGCCCAATCCGTCGGTCAATTGGCCATCTTCAAAAACCTGCAACAGGATGTTGAACACATCCGGGTGCGCCTTTTCGATTTCGTCCAGCAGAACCACCGAGTAAGGCGAGCGCTTGACGCGTTCCGTCAATTGACCGCCCTCCTCGTAGCCCACGTATCCCGGAGGCGAACCAATCAGTTTCGATACCGAGTGCTTTTCCATGAACTCCGACATATCAAACCGGATCAGCGCCTTGTCTGAGCCGAACAGGAACTGCGCCAGAGTGCGCGCCATCTCCGTTTTGCCCACACCAGTTGGCCCAAGGAAAAGGAAGCTGCCAATCGGACGATGCGGTGATTTAAGCCCGGCACGCGAGCGGCGGATGGCCCGAGCCAGCGCAGAGATTGCCTTCTCCTGCGAGATCACGCGCTTGTGCAGCTCTTCTTCCACGCGCAGCAGTTTCTGCGTCTCTTCTTCCTTGATGCTGTTGACGGGTACGCCCGTCCAGCGGCTCACAACATCTTCAATGTCTTCGCGGCCCACAATCCCGGCCGCGGAGTCGTCGAGGTGGTACTTGTCGCGAAGGGCACGCAGGTTTTCGCGCTCCTTGCGCTCCTCGTCGGAGTAGAACCTCGCCTTCTCAAATTCGTGGTTGGCTATCGCCGAATCCATGCGGTGCACAATGAACTTGATCCGCTTCTGCACCTCGGTAATTTCTTCGGGCAGAGAAGTCTGGCGAAGCTTGACGCGCGCGCCTGCTTCGTCAATCAAGTCAATAGCCTTGTCCGGCAGGAACCGGTCAGGAATGTAGCGGTTCGAGTGCGAAACAGCGAACTCGATCGCGGCATCGGTATAGCTGACCGCGTGGAACTTTTCATAGCGGTCCTTGATGCCGTGGATGATCTTGATGGCGTCGGCCTCGTTGGGCGGCGGCACCTTCACTGCCTGGAAGCGGCGCTCAAGCGAGCGATCCTTCTCGATCGATTTACGGTATTCGCCCGGTGTGGTCGCGCCAATGCACTGAATCTCGCCGCGCGATAATGCCGGTTTCAGAATGTTGGCTGCATCCAATGAGCCTTCAGCAGAACCCGCGCCCACAAGCGTGTGCAACTCGTCGATGAAGACGATCGAGTTCTGGTTCTCCATCAGCTCTTTCATGATCGTCTTGAGCCGCTCTTCAAACTGGCCGCGATACTTGGTTCCTGCCACAATCAGCGACAGATCTAGACCGAGCACTCGCTTGTCTGCCAGAAACGAAGGAACTTCGCCGTCGGCAATGCGCTGCGCAAGCCCCTCGACGATGGCTGTTTTGCCAACGCCCGGCTCGCCGATCAGCACTGGATTGTTCTTGGTGCGGCGGCAAAGAATCTGAATGACGCGTTCCAACTCGCCGTCGCGCCCTACCAGCGGATCAAGCTGTCCATCCATCGCGGCCTGGGTAAGGTCGCGGCTGAACTCAGCCAGCAGGCTCGACTCGCGCTGACGCTGCTGCGGCGGTGCCTTCTCCTGCGTTACGCGTGCCAGCTCTTCGCGAATTTGCGCAAGCTTCAGCCCGCGTTCCTGCAGAATCTCAGAGGCGAAGCATTTTTCTTCACGCAACAAACCCAGGAGCAGATGTTCAGTCCCAATATGCTTGTGGCCCAGCCGCTCGGCTTCTTCTGCCGCATAGGCCAGCACCCGCTTGCATTCGTTCGAAAGCGGCAGGTCTACACTCGTCGAGACCTTCTCGCGAATCGTCGTGTGTGCCTCGATCTGTTTGCGGATCGATTCCACTGAAGCATGGGAGCGCAAAAAGCGGTTGGTTAACGCCTTGTCCTCGCGCAGCAGGCCAAGCAGCAAGTGCTCAGTCTCGATATAAGGTGAGCCGAACTGACTTGCCTCATATCGCGCGAAGAAGATCACACGCCGTGCCTTCTCCGTATAGCGTTCGAACATTGATCTACTCCCTCCCCCTACGGGGCATCAGGCTTTCGCTTGGAGTAACCGGCCGGTTCATTTTGCACCCCAGCGACAAACACCCCTGTCTCTGGAGCCTTGCTTCCAGCTTCGGCTCTACCTGCGCGCCCTTCCTCTGACAACGCCGCCGGCAAGCTACCACCTAAATGGGCTACCACGCCACCGAACGGCTAAATTGGATGGTCTCGAGCGACCTCCGCCCGCTGAGCCACCAGCGCTCGAGCTGCCGGAGACTCCCACCCTGTCTTCTTCAACCTGGAAGAGCTAGTCTGCTTCTAACTGCGCCAGGTTGCTTACTAATAAGACTCAAAAATGGCACCATTGGGTGCTTTTTCACTAAATCCGGGGAAAGTCAAACTGCTTACTTGCCAACTCGTTCCCCATTGGGTGCTTTTTCACTGAACCCAGGGAAAGTCAAACTGTTTACTTACCAACTCGATCCCCAATGGGCGCTTTTTCACGAATACCTGGGGAATGCATTACTGCCTACTTACTTGCTGGCCATCGGGCTCAGCCTTCCACTTTCAAGCCGCAGCGCCCGCGTACAGCGTGCTGCCAGATCAAGGTTATGTGTTACCAGAATCGACGTAAGCCCATGACTCCGGTGCAGATTCTCTAGCAAGTTAAAGACCATCCCGGCGGTGGTTTCATCCAGATCGCCAGTGGGTTCATCGGCTAAAAGCAGCCGGGGCCGGTTGACCAGCGCCCGAGCCAGCGCCACACGCTGCTGCTCGCCGCCGGAGAGTTCGCCTGGCCGGTGGGTGCCGCGATCTTCCAACCCCACTTCTTTCAGCCAGTTAGCTGCCGTTGCCAGCGCGTCTCGCTTGCTGGTGCCGCTCGCCATCAGCGGCATTGCCACGTTTTCCTGCGCCGTAAACTCCGGCAACAGGTAATGAAACTGCCAGACGTATCCAATCTCCCGGTTGCGAAATGCTGCCGCCTGGCGAAGGGAAAGGCTGGCCAAATTGGTTGAGGCGCAGTATACAGTTCCCGCAGACGGCGCATCAAGGGCTCCTAGAATGTGTAAAAAAGTGCTCTTTCCTGCCCCGGAGTTACCAATAATCGCAACCATCTCGCCTGGATTAACGCGCAGATTCAGGTTGTCAAACAAGTGCAGTTCACCACGGCTGGTCTGGTAGGTTTTGCGGAGGCCTTCGACAAGAATGATTGGTTCCAGATTGGCGTCGTGCACTCGCGACTCCGGGTCCCGTGCTGAGCGGGAGGCCTGGCTGGCAACCGCTGGAGGAGTTTGAATCATCCGGTTAACCTACATTTTACATGGATGCGGGCGGAGGCTTTCGCGAATGTGGCGATTCGCATCACCTGAACAGGAGCCGCGCCTCCCCTATGCCTTCGCTGATATATTGGCAACGTCCCGTGAAGCGCTTTCTGTTTCCCCTTCCAATTCTCGCGGTGAGTTTGTGCTGGCCCCATGGCGCCGGCGCGCAGCAGACGTTCAAGCAGCGTTTTTTCTCACATAATGCGGCCATGGCGGCATTGCAGCCTTCGTGGCCCACACCCGTTGTCGAGGCGGAACCGCGGCTCACCCAGTACTACCGCTTCGCGTTCTCAAACGAGTTCACGCCTGCACGAACGCAGACCGTAAATTACGGTAATGGGCGCGGCGGCGGCATCGTCGCATTCAACCGCTTCGAGTTCGACTACTTCCCACCCAGCTACATCCAGCACAATTCCAGCGAAACAGACGGCTTTGGCGACACCGCCGCGCTGATGAAGTTTCGCATCGCTTCAGGAAATGCCGAGCACGGCAATTACATTGCCACCGCAATGCTCGGACATACTTTCGCATCCAGTCCACATAACGGCGCGCTCACTGATGTTTGGAGTCCCACGCTGGCCGGCGGCATCGGTTTTCTTCACCAGTTTGACGTGGAGTCTTCGCTTGGCGGTTCGCTGCCCACCGGCAAGATCGCCACACAAGGACGCACAATTGCGTGGAATGCGCTCATCCATTACCACGCCACGGCTCACGGGTGGCTTGAAGTCGAAAACAACGCAACGTACTTCTTTGCAGGCAGTCACGACGGCAAGATGCAGAACTTCATTACGCCCGCAGGCTATTACGTGCTGAAGCGCAAAGACTGGGCGCCCACTCATCCCTACCTGGTGTTCGCAGAGGGCATGCAAATTGCCACGTCGGGCCTCCACACCTACAACCACAATCTGATTTCAGAGATGCGGATCCTGTTTTAGCAGGCGTGTCGAATGGCTGCATTTACCTTGGGAGACCCAGCCCCGAAAGGTATGGTTATATGCACACTCCAAGGCCCAAAAAACTGGTACAAGGGTTTTGTGAAGCTGTGAGCCTCGGAGCGGGCGTGGAGCGAATCTGACATGGAATGTAATGAATTTCTACGCAAAATTTTCGGGACCCCCAGCAGAATTCTGGTTGCAGCATGCCTGATTGAAGCTTTGGTTTTGACTCCGGCGTCGATGTGGACGCAAGCGGCACCGGCCGACAAGATGGAGACGCCGCAGTTGGAGCTGGTATTTGAAGAAACGGTGACAGTTGGAGGGTCTGTACCGGTTGGAACGACACCTTTCGGCCAGCGAAGTATCGTTCCCATCACCGGAGGAACCGTCTCCGGTCCGAACATCAAGGGCACCGTGATGCCCGGCGGATGGGACTGGCAGCTTTCAACCGGCGGCTGTAATCACCTGAAGGCCGATTACATGCTCAAGACCGATGATGGCGTGATCATCAACGTGCTGAACCAGGCGACGATGTGTGACGGCAAAGATCCGGCAACCACCATCATCATGACCGCTCCAGTGTTTGAAGCTCCGCTAGGTCGTTACGAGTGGTTGAATGGCGGCGTCTACATCGGAGCTCTAAAAGTGACCACATTCGAAAGCAAGCCCGCGGTGCGTATTCGCATTTTCCGTGTAAAGTGAAACGGGCTCCCATCACGCTCCAAAGAGGTTCGCAGATGCGTCAGCGCGTTCCTGGTTGCTGGTTGGATCGAAGCTCACGCGCAAACATGACAGTCACCTGTGTTTCGCTATCGCTTTGAGTTGCTTGCAACACCCTGCGAGATGTATCCGGAGGGCATGTACGCCTTCCACTCCCGTGATCTGGAGCACGTATTCAGCACGCTTGACACCCGGCACGGCGCGCAATGGCGTGCGGAAGACCGCAGGCTGAGCGAGCAGATGGTGAGCTACTGGACCAACTTTGCGCGCAGCGGCGATCCCAACGGCCAGGGGTTGCCGCACTGGCCACTCTACGACAAGCAGGCGCAGCTCATCCACCTGGATAGCACCGTTACCTGCGGGCCTGATACCAAGTGAGCGCAGTTCAAGTTTTTGCGTTAGAAAGTCTGAACGCCGGCGCCGAAGTATTACCTCACCATACACCCTGAAAAATCCCTTCCCATAGAAGTTCTAGTGGTGTAAGATTTGTTCCCATAGAAGTTCGAGTGGAGGGGAAGCGGCAAAACAGATTCAGCCCGATGTAGAAATGCTGAAAGGCACGCTGGACATGATGATCCTGCGCACCCTGGTTGGGGGAGATGCGCACGGGCACACCATTGCCAAGGTCATCGAGCACACTTCGGAGGATGTTCTGGAGGTGGAACAGGGCTCGCTTTACCCTGCGCTGCATCGCCTGGAGGATCGCGGCTGGGTCTCGTCGTACTGGGGCGTGAGCGAAAACAATCGCAAGGCAAAGTTCTACAAGCTTACGGCGGCAGGCCGAAAGCAACTGGCGTTTGAGGCGACTCGTTGGCGCCAAATGACTCGCGCCATTGGCCTGGTAATGGGCGAGGACTTTGCCGGGAGCGGAGGCGGACAATGAGCTGGCACAAATTTTTCGGCCGCAAACGCGCCGACGCCGACCTGGTTGAAGAGATTGAGAGCTATATTGCCGAAGAGACCGCCGAGAACAAGGCGCGCGGCATGTCGGAACAGGAAGCAATGCGTCGGGCGAGGATAAAGTTCGGCAATCCATCGGCAGTCCGCGAGTCGCTCTGGCGGCAAAACACCATTCCACTGTTCGACAATGTTGTCCGCGATTTGCGTTATGCCTTGCGAACCTTGCGGCGCACTCCGGGATTGACGGTGATTGCCATCGGCGTGATGGCGCTGTGCATCGGCGCTACAACTTCACTGTTTACGGTGGTGCGTTCCGTCTTGCTGAAGCCCCTTCCTTTTCGCGATCCGGACCGGCTGGTTATGGTGTACGAGCACTTTCGCGACCCCAGCATTAACGCGCAGTTCTTTAACTACAATCCTGTGGCTCCGGGCGACTTTTACGACTGGCGCGCACAGACTCATGGCTTTGAGGATATGGCCGTGATGCGCTACTCGAGTGCCACACTCACAGGAGAACGCGGAGAACTGCCGGAGCAGGTGAGAGCTCGCGGCGGAAGCTGGAATCTTTTTCCGCTGCTCGGCGTGGACGCCGCCATTGGACGCACCTTTACCGAGAGCGAAGATCGCCCGGATGGGGATGCCGTGATGCTCACGTGGAGTCTTTTCGAGCGAAGGTTCGGCGGGGACCGGTCGATCGTCGGCAAGCAGATCCATCTTGACGGAAAGCCGCACACCGTAGTCGGCGTCCTGCCTAGTTGGTTCAACTATCCCGATGTCAAAGTCCAGCTCTGGATTCCTTACCGGTCAGGAATGCCGCCAGCAGTTCTGCAACACCACGATTTTCATTTCAGCAACGTGGTTGCCCGGCTGCGGCCCGGTGTGAGCCTTGAGAGCGCGTTAAGCCAGGTGGAAGCGGTTCAGTATCGGCTGCATTTGGCAAACCAGAACGCCCCGGTAGCCGAGGATGTGGCATCGCGAACACTATCAGACGACCTGGCGCAGAATGTGAAAAAGCCATTGACTGTTCTGCTGTGCGCTGTGGGCTGCATGCTACTTATCGGTTGTCTTAATGTTGCGAACCTTTTGGTGGCCCGCTCCGCAGCCCGGCAGAAAGAGCTTGCTCTTCGCAGCACGTTGGGCGCGCAGTGGTTCACTCTCATTCGCGGGCAGATGATGGAAAGCCTGCTGATATCGATTGCCGGTGGCGCTGCTGGAATACTGCTATCTCTCGCTGCGACCAGATGGCTGGTCAGCACGTGGACCAATCTTCCCACAGCCCAGGGCATTGATGCGGACGGCACTGTACTGGCCTTTGCCTGCGCACTTATTTTTGCGACGGCATTGCTCGCCGGCCTGCTGCCCGCACTGTCGTCAACTCGTCGAGGATCGCTGGCCGTGCTGCAGGCTTCGTCAAGGACCGCGCGGAGCAGTCAATCGCGAACTGCAATGCGCAAGACACTGCTTACGGTTGAGATCGCGGCTACGGTTGTCTTGTTGTTCGGTGCGGGTCTTTTGCTCAAGAGCTTCTGGCGGCTCAGATCGACTGACCTGGGTTGTGTGACGGACAACGTGCTGACCATGAACTACAGCCTTCGCGGCAAGCAATACGCCACTCCGGAAAAAGCAAACGAGTTCAATGAACAGCTTTTGGAGCGGGTGCGCGCAATACCCGGAGTGCGCGCCGTTGCCCTGGGCTCAACGGTACCCGGAACCGGCGATGGAGAGGATGATATTTTCGCGGTTAAAGAGCATCCGCCAACTCCGCCGGGAGTGGTCTTACCCGACGCGCTTTATCGCAGCGCCGATCCAGGGTTCTTCAGCTCGCTCAAAATCCCGCTGTTGAATGGGCGCTTCTTTAGCAACGACGATCGCACTGGCCGACCGCAGACCATCATCATTAGCCACCTGCTGGCACAACAGTATTTCTCCGGCGAGAATCCACTGGGCAAGCATCTGCGCATCCCTGCATTCGGTGACGACGAATATGAGATTGTGGGAGTTGTCGGCGACACTCTGTACCAGGTTGGCAAGCCACTCAGGCCGATCATGTATCTTCCCGTCCTGCATGCGAAGCTGGATAGCCTGACTCTTGCCGTAATCACGACAGGCGATCCGCTGCAGATATCCATTCCCGTGCAAAAGCAATTTGGGGCTCTCGATCCGCAATTGGCTGTATCGAACGTACTCACCCTTCAGCAGATTATTGAAAAATCGTTGGGCAACGCCAGCTTAAGCGCGAGCCTTGTGCTTTCGTTCGCCGTGCTGTCGCTGGTGCTGGCTTCAGTGGGGCTGTACGGAGTGCTTTCGTATATCGCCACACAGCGTATCGGCGAGATTGGCATTCGCATGGCGCTTGGCGCACCGAGGCAACAGATACTGAGCCTGATGCTGGGCGATGGACTGAGGCCGGCGATTTACGGACTGCTGCTGGGGCTTGCAGCCAGTGCAGGAGCCATACGGCTCATCCAGTCGATGTTGTACGGAACGCAGCCGCTTGACCCGGCGGTGATCGTCACGGTGATTGCAACGCTGCTGGTGGTGGCGGCAATCGCTTGCCTTATTCCAGCCTGGAAATCGTCACGCATCGATCCGATGGTGGCCCTGCGGATGGAATGATGCCGCCTGAGCGTTCTTTTTGTCCCCAAAAGTTGCATCGAGTGACTGGCCATCGCTTGATATGCTGGTACACGCTTGCCGGGACCCAAACATTGAAGCACCATAATTTCCGGGGCGAACGACGATTGAGTAAGAGGCACGACCTTGTTTACTTTGAGAGTGCGTCTTGGATCCATACGAGTTTATCCTCGAAAAAATCGATAGCGTTCCCCACCTTGAAGCCCTGATACTTTTGTGGAACAGCAGACCTGTAGGTTGGACCGCCGAGGAGCTTTCTTCGCGGCTTTATGTCCCACCGGAGCGGGCCTCGGATGTGCTCAGGGATCTGCAGAGGCTGGAGATCGCGCAGGAAATACCCGGGCCTCCGCAAAAGTACTCTTACTACCCCCGATCGAAAGAGCAGGACGAACTGATGCATCAGGTGGACACCGCTTATCGGCGTGACCTGGTTCGCATTTCCAGCATGATTCACGCCAAGGCATCTTCGGCTGTTCGTGAATTCGCGCGTGCGTTCCGGCTCAGAAAGGACAAGGATTGAGCGGACAGGGAATGATGAGCACAGCACTTTACATTCTCATCTGCCTCACGATGCTGTTTTGTGCGGTCATGTTGCTGCGCGCTTACTTTCATGTGCGCCGCCGTATGCTGCTATGGAGCGGGTTGTGCTTCGCGGTGCTTACCGTCTCGTATTTTTTTGTTGCGCTCGACCTGGTCTTTTTCAGGTCAGTCGATCTCTACACATGGCGGCTCGGGATCACTTCGATTGCCATGGCGCTGCTGCTGTGGGGCCTGATATGGGAGAGCCAATGACCCCACTCAGCCCAATCAGCCATCCCACACTTGATACTTTTTTGCTCGGGTTTATCGTCGCCACGTCCCTGGTGGCGATGTTGTTTTTCCTGCGCTTCTGGAAGTCAACCCGTGATTCGCTCTTCCTTTCCTTCGCGGCCTTCTTTGCAGTCCAGAGCATTACCTCCACTGTCGTTCTTGGCTACGCTCACCCTAATGAAGGTAGTCCCGGGTTGTTCGTGCTGCGGCTGCTTTCCATCCTCGGCATCCTATTTGCAATCCTTTGGAAGAACCGCAGGCATTCCTGATTGACCCCGCGTCGAAACGCACCCGTCAGATTCCGGTATCATCCTATGATCGAGGCAGAACGGAGTGCGACCATGTCCGCCAAAGTCGTAGAGAAACCGCAAGCAGCCGTTAAACTGACCCGAGCCCGCCGTACTGCAATCTTGAAAGCGCTCGCCGATCCGCGCCGTTTTGAATTGCTGGTGCGCATTGCCAGTGCGCCGAGCCCGTTGAGTTGCGCTGAGGCCGGTACTGCTTTGCCCATCTGTGCCGCAACGCTCTCGCACCACATCAAAGAGCTTGAGACGGCAGGCGTTATCTCCATCCGCCGCGAAGGCAAGTTCCACTACATGAGCCTGCGCCCCGGCGTGCTTGAAGCCCTGGCCTCCTCCCTCATCGCCCTTGAGCCAAACGCCTGCCCGCGAAGCTGACTACCTGCCCCAAAGGAAAAATTCCACAGTCATGCTGAATCTTTTTGAGTGCTGCGCAATCAATTCGATAGTTGTCGAAACGTCGAATCGTTAACGTTTCGTTACAAGGAGCGGATTATGAGCAGTCTTAAAGGGAAAGTAGCACTGGTTACAGGCGCTTCGAAAGGTATTGGCGCCGCTATCGCACGTGAACTGGCGGCCAACGGCGCTGCCGTAGCAGTCAACTATTCAGGCAGCAAGGCTGAGGCGGAAAAGGTGGTTGCGGAAATCAACAATGCCGGCGGCAAGGCAATTGCAGTCCAGGCCAACGTCGCCGATCCTCAGGCAATCGGGCCGCTCGTCGACAAGACTGTTAAGTCGCTGGGTCCCATCGATGTGCTGGTCAACAATGCCGGCGTTTATGACTTCGGACCCATCGAAAACGTAACGCCGGAGCACTTCCACAAGCAATTTAACCTGAATGTTCTGGGCCTTCTACTGACCACGCAGGCCGCTGTTGCCCACTTCAACCCCAAGGGCGGAAGCGTTATCAATATCGGCTCCGTTGCGGCTTCGGGCGTTCCGGGAGGCGCGGTGTATTCCGGCACCAAGGGCGCGGTCAATTCCATCACCCTGGCGCTGTCAAAGGAATTGGGCGCGCGTCAGATTCGCGTCAACGCGCTCAATCCCGGCATGGTTGAGACCGAGGGTGTGCATGCGGCCGGCTTCATCGGCAGCGACTTCCATCACAAGGCGATCGCTGACACGCCGCTCGGCCGTATCGGGCAGCCCAACGATATTGCCACCATCGCCACCTTCCTGGCTTCCGACGATTCCAAATGGGTGAGCGGCCAGACGATCCAGGCAGCAGGCGGCGCTCGCCTCTGATTTCTCAGCCTCGTTCCGCTTCCAGCAGTTGGCGCTTGCGCTCTACTCCCCAGCGGTAGCCGGTGAGCGAGCCGCTTGCGCCAACTACGCGGTGGCATGGCACCAGGATGGCAACACGATTGGTGGCGCACGCACGGGCCACTGCTCTGGTCGCATTCGGATTACCAAGTTCACGCGCTAGCTGGCTGTAGCTGCGTGTCTCGCCGTGCGGAATATTACGGAGAGCCTGCCACACTCGCAGTTGAAAAGCAGTCCCGCGCAGATCCATCGGCGGCATTGCATCTACCCTGCGCTTTGATTCGCTGTCCTCAGCCACCATGGCCATCGCAGCCTCGACCCAGCGAGATAAACCGGGATCGCGGTCGAGCTGAGCGAGTGGAAATTCGGCACGCAGGCTGGCCTCCGCTTCAGATTTTGAAGCCCCGAGCGAAAGCCAGCAGAGGCCGCGCTCCGTTGCGCCCACAATAATCCATCCGAACTTTGACGAAGCAGCGCACCAACCGATGCGTTCGCCCTTTCCGCCCTGGGAAAAGCGGCGCGGCGTCATGCCCAGTTGCGTCCCCTCGTATGCACGGCTTGCCGAACCGAACCCGGCTGCGTAAATTGCATGGGTCACAGTCTCTCCCTGTTTGAGTGCGCTGCGCAGCGAACCTGCCCGGAGCGCGCGTTGGTAGGCGAGCGGGCTTACGCCCATCTCGCGCTTAAATAGTTTCTGCACCGTGAAGGGGCTAAGTTTCACCAGGCGGCCCAGCTCATCAAGCCGCACCGGTCTGTCGAGATGCGCCTCGATGTGGGCGCGAATTCTGTCCACTGGCCTTGCCTTTATTTCAGTGGGCAAGCAGCGCTTACATGGCCTGAAACCTGCCGCCTGCGCCTGGGCGGCAGAAGCGAACAGGCGCACGTTGGATCTCAGCGGCCGGCGGCTGCCACAATCGGGGCGGCAGAATACCCCGGTCGTCGTTACTCCGTAGAAAAACTCCGCACCAGAATCGCGCGCCAGTATTTTCGCCCACGCAGCGTCTGGATCGGTTGCTCGGGGCGACATGGCGGCTTCGCGAATGTTCTTGATCTTGTTGCTCACGAAGACCATCCTCGTCGATTTCAGCGCAGGGCGCTATCCGAATCTTGCCCCATATTCGGAATTTGCAAATCAGTGATGCCTTATTCGAGATGCCTGATGTATTCTCGTGCAGTCTCGGAAATCTGGATGAACCGGTTTCCAAAAATGCCATTGAAACCACAAGAATCAGTCGTTGGAGGCTTCGCCATGTCATCAAGAGCACTCGCCATTGTTGCGCTCGCCGTATTATCGCCTCTCGCAATCGCCGCTCGAGCTCAGGACAGCGGCCCATACAAGGTCCAACGGATCCAGATTGTCGGCAATGATGGCGGGTTCGATTACGTCACGGCCGATGCCGATGCCCGCACGTTATACGTTGCGCGCTCCGGGCCCGCGGGTCAGCTCTATGTCTACAATCTCGACTCGCTGTCTCCGCTGGCAACGATTCCGAATACCAGCGCGCACGGAGCTACTGTCGATAGCGCGACGGGGCACGGATTCGCCACATCCAAGCCCATCACTATGTTCGACGCCAAGACATTTGCCGTGATCAAGAAAATCGACGTAGAGGGCAATCCAGACGGCTACCTGAACGACGCCGTCAATCACCGCTTCTATGTGCTCAGCCATTCGGCGCCAAATATTACTGTTCTGGATGACAAGGACGGATCGATTCTGGGCACAATCGATATTGGTGGCGCGCCCGAGCAGGCTGCGAGCGACGGCAAGGGAAAAATCTACGTCGATATTGAAGACAAGTCCGCCATTGCGGTGATCGACGCCAACACCATGAAGATGGTTGGCAAGTACGATCTGTCGAGTAAAGGCGGCGGTTGCGCCGGCCTCGCGATAGACGCCAAGAACGACATCCTCTTCGCCGCCTGCCGTGAAAAGAACAACATGATCATTCTCTCGGCGACCGATGGGCACATCATCACCGACCTGCCGATCGGCGTTGGATGCGATGGCGCTACCTTCAATCCGGAAACGATGGAGGTCTTCAGCTCGCAGGGCGATGGAACGCTGACTGTCATCAAAGAGAATTCACCAACCAGCTTCGCCGTTGAGCAGACAGTGGCTACTCCGGCGCGGGCCAAGACGCTGACCCTCGACTCGAAGACCGGCAACATCTACACCATTACCGCGGAGTACGGCCCGGTACCGCCCCAGCCTCCGCCCCCTGCGGCAGGCGCCGCTCCGGCCGGTGGTCCGCCGGCGTTCATGCGTGGCCCGCGTGCACCCATGATTCCGCACTCGTTCCAGATTTTGGTTATCGGCAAGTAGCAGGGATTGGCAAAGAACCGTGCTCAGGCCTGGCCGCTCAGCAGCGCCTCTGCCCGCGCCAGGTCCTCTTCGGTGTCTACGCCGATTGTGTCTCGGGGTGCGTCGGCGACGTAAAGCGTGAGCCCGTTTTCAAGCAGCCGCAGTTGTTCAAGCCGCTCCAGGCGTTCCAGGTTGCCGGGCGGCAGTGCCGCAAATTTTTCCAGCGCTGCCTTGCGGTAGGCGTAAATTCCAAGATGCTTTTTGTACCCTGTGAACCCGATACCGTCGCGATCAAAGGGAATGGTGGCGCGTGAAAAATAAAGTGCGCGCCCATCCAGCGCGGTTACTACCTTGACGGCGTTTGGATTATTGATTTCCTCGACAGGGCAGGGAACCGCAAGCGTGGTTACGTCGACTTCAGGATGCACAAAAGGAGCAAGCAACGGGGGAAAGAAATCCGCAGTCAGCGTCGGCTCGTCTCCCTGGATGTTGACGTAAATATCGGCATCGACCTGCCGCGCCACTTCGCGCACGCGATCCGAGCCGCTGAGGCAGTCCGGCGAAGTCATCACTACGGGAATGCCGCGCTCCCGGCAAACCGAGGCCACCTCCTCAGAATCGGTGGCCACGATGACTGGGTCCATTTGACCTGAAGAAGCGGCCGCTCGCCAAACCCACTCGACCATGGGCCGGCCGGCGATCGGGCGCAGCACCTTGCGAGACAGCCGGGTGGACTGGAGCCGAGCTGGAATGACGCCGGCGATTCGGAACGCGTTCATGCAGGCGAGTTTACAGGAGCGGGCCGGGGCTATTCACCTGTCCGGCGGGGACCGGCAAATCGATCTCGCGCCAATTCTGCGGGTTCGAGCCGAATTCCGGCAACCGGTTTGACCTTCAATCCTGCCGCCCGTATCATCAACAGAGGGGATGCGTGTGTGTGCGCGATCCGCAACCCTTCGCAGGCCTACATGGGCTGCGCCCTTCTGAAGCGCAATCTGGCGGAGTAGCTCAGATGGTTAGAGCGACGGATTCATAACCCGTAGGTCGGCAGTTCGATCCTGCCCTCCGCCACCAAACGTTCAGTTGCTGACCCATTCGCCCGCTTTCGCGGACTCAGGATTTCGCCAGCGGGCTCAGACGCCCGCAAAACGGCTCAAGTTCGATCCTGCCCTCCGCCACCAGATCTCCGGCACTTTTCATGCTGTGAACCTTTCGACCCTCCTATTTTCAAGGAATTGAATTCGAGCTTGAAGGGTTCGCATTGCGACGCCGCATGGCAAATCAGCTGACGATTTGTGTTGAATGTGCCGATAAGGGGTAATAGCATCAAGTAATTGGAAAAGGGAACCATGCTACATATGAAGTGTCATTTCATCTTCTGAAGTGTTATTTCATCTTCACGAGTTAGGTTGAATGATAGGAGAGAGTTTAGACACGGTTCCACCAGCGAGCGATTCACGCCTTCAAGCGGCTCAGAATCAATCGCTGCAAGCTGTGCTGGAAGTTTAAGTTTGAACGACCGGGCGTGTGCAACCAGCGGACCATGGAAGAGCGGAAAAGGTACGCAGCGCAAGATCGAGTATTGGGCCAGGGCAATTGACCCTGAATCGTACCCAACGGTGAATGGTCCCTTTCTCTGTATCGGCTGAATTGGAAGCGCGCAGTAGCCCGAGCTTCAAGGTTCACATGCGGGTGCTGCCAAGTGCCAACAAAGTAATTGAAGTGTTCAGGGCCCTGGGACATCGACAGAAGTTGTCTTGAACACAAACCACGGCGACAAGAGGAATAGCTTTAGAGCGCTCAAATGTCTTCTTCAAACGAAATTCCCGATTCGCTGACTTCAATGCCGCTCACTATTGCGGTGATCAGTCCAGATGCGTATCACCGCGACGAGGTGATCGCATCTCTTGCGCGGTTTTCTAATGGAAGCATTCGCGAATTCATTTCATATCCAGCCGGCGCCGGGGCTGTAGCCGAGGCGCTCAGGCAGGACTTTGACGTCGTCATCATCGATCTCGATAGCGATCCTGAATACGCACTGGAACTGGTTGAGAACATTTGTATCGACGGGTCGACAAACGTCATTGTTTACTCGTCGAAACCAGACCCAGCGATGATGCTCAATTGCATGCGAGCAGGGGCTCGCGAGTTCCTTCCCATTCCAATCAGCGCCGAGGCTATGACTGAAGCGTTGGTGCGCGTTTCCGCGCGTCGCCATGAAATGCCCGTCCAGAAATCTGTCAAGCGCAACATGATGCAAGAGTCGAAGGGCAAGCTGTTGATGTTCATGAGCGCCAAGGGAGGCGCGGGCGTAACAACCCTGGCTTGCAGCCTTGGTGTTTCACTGGCACAGGAGTTCAATCAGCGCACTCTTCTCATTGACATGTGCCTTCCGCTTGGAGATGCAGCCCTGAACCTGGGCGTAACAAGCGAATACTCTACAGTCAACGCGCTTCAGAATTTTCATCGGCTCGACGGAAGCCTACTTGCTTCGCTTGTTGTGAATCATGAGTCTGGTCTTCATATTCTTCCTGCTCCTTCTGAACTGAGTGCGGCACGATTTGAAAACGATGCGGTGTTCAAGCTTTTTAGGGTTGCACGTCAGGAATTCGAATACGTAGTGGTCGACGCTGGATCACGTTTTGACGCCCATGATGCCGTCATGCTCGACAACTCCGCAACCATCTACATGGTCACGCAGATCGGCATTCCCGAACTCCGCAATTCAAACCGCCTGATTAAACAGCTTGTCATTGACGGCGGACCGAAAGTGGAAATCATTGTCAACCGGTTCGATTCTGCGTCGAGCGACATCGAAGAATGGCAGATCAAAAAGGCTCTTACTCAACCGATTCAGTGGAAGATTCCTAACGACTATGCTGCCGTTCGCAAGATGCAGAATCTTGGGACTCCGCTCAATCGGGAGGACTCGCCAATCGCGCGTTCCATCCGGGAGATGGGCGAAACTATCTGCGGATTAGCCCCTATTCCCAAGAAAAAGAAACGGTTGGGGTTCTTTTAACCAGCAGGCCCCTCGGCCAGCCAGCTGACCGGTTAGACATGACCGGCAAGCTGCCAGGAACATTTCAGATGCCGCTTGCGGTATCATTGCGTCTAATAGGTGAATGGCCGGTTCCCCTTTGAGGCCAGCCGTGGTGGTGTGAGTGTCTCGACTTCTTCAACGTTCAGTTTTTGTCCTCTCCGTATCCGTCTTTGCCGCGCTTGTGCTGGGTTATGCTCTCGGTGAGTTCGGCATTCTTGGCGTCCATGCCGGCAGCGATCAAGACGGCGCTTACCGCGAGATGCGCGTTTATGCCGAGGTGCTGCAAAAGATCCAGTCGGACTACGTTATTGAGCCGAATATCGGCGACGTTACGGCTGGAGCCCTGCACGGTTTGCTTGAGTCTCTTGACGCTGACTCAAGCTACCTGTCGCCCACTGAGTACAAGATATTCAAAGAGCGCCCCGCCGCCGGCAACGCCCAGGTGGGCCTTACGGTTTCAAAGCGCTACGGGTATGCGACCGTCGTGAATGTAATCCCGGGATCTCCAGCCGATCAGCAGAAGTTCAATGACGGCGACGTGATCGAATCGATTGGCACGCAATCTACGCGTGAGCTTTCGCTGGCCGTGATTCGCCTGATGCTCGAAGGCAAGCCCGGAACCACCGTTACGCTTTCGGTTGTAAAACCAGCCAAGCCAGACCCGGAAAAGGTGACGCTCACACGCGCCGTGATTGCCCCGCCGGTGTTGGCGACTGAAGCATACGACAACGCTTCAATCCTGTACATCAAGCCTGGCACGCTGACCGCCGACCGCGTCGATCAGATTGCGGCAAAAATAAAAGGTGCTCCCAGGAACAGCAAGATCCTGCTTGATCTTCGCGATGCCTCCGGCGATGCTCAGCAGGGCATTCGGCTCGCCAATCTCTTTATCAAGAGCGGCACATTGGCTACTCTTCAGGGCCAGCAGTTTGCCGCCCAAACGTTCAGCGCAGACCCGGCGCTGTTTCTGACTACGGCGCCCGTGTCGGTCCTCGTGAATCGTGGAACGTACGGTGGACCGGAACTTGCGGCGGCGGCCATCGAAGACCTGAAGCGGGGCGACGTGGTCGGCGAGCGCACATTTGGCGAGGGATCGTTCCAGAAGTCCATCGAATTGCCCGATGGCGCCGATCTGCAGCTGACAGTTGCCAAGTATCAAAGCCCTGCCGGCACAAAGATTCAAGACGTCGCCGTTACGCCGACGGTCGCAGTCTCTTCACCGCTGGATGATGAAGATGAAGGTGCCCCGGCTCCCAAGGATGATCAGATGCTGAACAAAGCACTTGATCTGCTGAAAGCCAAAACCAGCTAAGTCAAAAGTATTCAAGGATTTCGAAAAGGCGGTGCGAAACTTCGCATCGCCTTTCCATTTGTGGCTTATCTTTCCGGCCTTGCACCCTCTGGTACTGGTGGCGTGCCAACGTCGTCCGCTCGAGCCGGTTGGATGCTAGCCTTGTAGGTAGCCCTTTCTCAATTGCACGTAGGAGAATCGCTCTCGAGGCCTGAATCGCTTTGGCTGCTCCTCCACATCAGCCGCCCAGCTTGCGCGTACCTGACCGGAACGCAGAATTGCGCAGCCAGAGGCGGACACGACCGCATATCGACCCGCCGGTTCCAATGTATCGCCGCCGCAAGATTGCAGGCCGCTCAGCGCTGGTTGTTTTGGTCCTGTTGGCCATGATCACCGGATCTTTAGCCGGACTTACACTTGTTTACTCCGTAGACTTGCCGCAAATTGGCCAGCTGGAGCATTTTCGACCCTCGACAACTACCGATCTCTACGACCGCAACGGCCGCCTCGTCGGTTCGTTCGCATTGGAGCACCGCGTCGTTATTGATTACAACGGCTTCGCTCCCATTCTGCGCCAGGCCATCATCTCCATTGAAGACAAGAGCTTTGAATCTCACTGGGGCGTGAACGTGCTTCGTATCGCCGGAGCGCTGGTGCACGATCTGCGCGCGCATGGACGTACGCAGGGAGCTTCTACGCTGACCATGCAGCTGGCGCGTGACCTGTTTCTTTCAGCGGATCGCACCTGGCCGCGCAAAATTCAGGAAGCCTATCTTGCCATTCAGATTGAGCGTTCGTTTACAAAGCAGCAAATATTCACGCTCTATGGCAACCAGATCTACCTCGGCAGCGGACAGTATGGTTTTGAAGCGGCATCGCAGTTCTACTTCTCAAAACATGCCAGCGAGGTGACGCTGACTGAGGCTGCGCTGCTGGCAGGATTGCCGAAAGGGCCCAGCGCTTACTCGCCGCTCAACAATCCTGATAAAGCGCTTCGCCGTCGCAACCTGGTGATCTCTGAGATGGAGTCGGACGGCATCATCACGCATGTTCAGGCGCAAGAGGCGCGCATGGCGCCGCTCGGGCTGCACATCGCCGAGCAGCAGGGCGCAGTTGCACCATGGTTTCAGGAGGAAGTACGACAGGAACTCGATAAGCGCTTCGGCTCTGAACAAGTTCACGAGGCTGGCCTTCGCGTTGACACTACTCTCGATCTCGATCTGCAGAAGACGGCCAATCAAGCCGTCGTGGATGGCATTGCAACGTATGAGCGCCGTCGCGGTTGGCGCGGAAGACTGGAAAATATTATTCAGTCCGGTTCCACGCTGCGCGAGTATCGTCATCCCGATTGGGCGACATCCTCATCACCCGGCAACTACGTGCACGCACTCGTTACGCGCGTTCTACCGCTGGAGATTGATGCTCGCATCGGGCCGCCCGATCAGCCGAATTCAACCGTCATCCTCACCCCTGTCGACTGGCAATGGACCGGTCAGCGCAGCGCCGATGCACTCGTCAAGCCTGGCGACATTATTTACATTCACCTCGATGCAAATGGTGCAGGCAGCGCCCGCCACGCAACTCTCGAACAGGATACGGGCGCGCAAGGCGCATTGATGGCCATTGATAACGTGAGTGGCGATGTGCTGGCTATGGTGGGTGGGCGTGATTTTGCTGTATCGCAATTTAATCGCGCCACGCAGGCGCAGCGCCAGACCGGCTCCAGCTTCAAGCCGTATGTGTATACGGCCGCCATTGAAGATGGAGTGAAACCCGACGACACGATTGTGGATGCGCCAGTGAATTTCGGCGGCTACGCGCCCCATAATTACGAAAACGACTTCAAGGGCCGCATGACCATCGCCAATGCATTTGCTGAATCGCGCAATGTTCCGGCCATCAAGCTGGCTGCGCGCGTAGGCATTCACAAGGTGATCGATATGGCGCATCGCTTTGGGGTCACGTCGAACATCCCCGCATATCTGCCAGTCGCACTGGGCGCGGTCGAAATCAGTCTCGACGAGCAGGTGGCTTCGTACTCGGTATTTCCTAACGATGGTGTACGCGTGACGCCGCACCTGGTGCGCAAGGTGTCGAACGCAGACGGGATTACGCTGTGGGAAGATCGGCCGGAGGTAAGCCAGGTGATTGACCAACAGACGGCTCGGACGATGATGACGCTGCTGCGGGGCGTGACGCAGCACGGCACCGGAGCGACCGCTGCGCAACTGAATCATCCAATCGGCGGAAAAACCGGAACGACCAGCGACTTTACTGACGCGTGGTTTCTTGGTTTCTCGCCGTCAGTCACATGCGGTGTTTGGATTGGTTTCGACAGTCGCGAATCGCTGGGTGAAAAAGAGACTGGAGCCAAAGCTGCGCTGCCCATCTGGATCACATTCATGCGCGCTGCGATCGCGGGTAAACCGGATGAGCAGTTCCCCGGCGACGATGAGAGCGACCAGTTGCTGAAGGCGCAGGTAACGCCGCCCACAATCGCTCAACCAACCTCGCAAGCATCGGCCAAGCCTGCCCAACCAGTCACTACGGGCAAGCCTGCTGGAGTTACGCAAGCCCCACTTGGAACACCAACACCTGCCAAGACGGTGGTGCAGACCGCAACAAAGCCTGCAGCCAAGTTGACTGAAGCGACGGATGTGGCGCCTCGCGTCAAGCCGGCGCTTACAGCGGAGCCGCTGACGGCGAATCCACACGGAGTAGTGAAGCCGGCGATTGCAAATCCCCGCTAGAGCTCCTGGCAACGCTGCTGAATATTGAGTGCCCTGCTACTTGCGTTTCTTCTTGGCCGACTTTTGTTTTGCGGCTTTCTGCGTAGCGCCGGCCTTCTTGTCGGCGTCGTGGGCAATGGGAATCGGCGCCATATCAGGCCCGACGCGTTTTGCCTGCGTATCGATCAACTGGTAGTTGATGGTGCGCGGATTCGCGGGACGCATGATGCCAGTGGCCGGATCGACAGCTACGTCTCCGTTCCCGGCAAGCTGGAAACTGAACGATGGCACAGGGCCCTTGGGCGTTTGCTGCATGGTTACACGAACCGGCAGAAATCCCTGGATGGGATGCAGGCGAAAGCCCGTCTCGTAGCGATGGTGACGCAGGCTCCACGTAAAAACGCGTACCTGGTCGAAATCAAACGGCATGCCCGATTTGTTCGGAGACATCACGGTGAGATACACCGGCACCTGGTGATCGGGCACGGTGGAATCAGGATCGTTGACCTTGGTGAGAACCCAGCAGCCGATGAATCGCTGGTTCTCGCCGTATTGCGCCACTTCATCAGGAACGTCGACATCAAGCCGGCTTGAAAGCAGCCAGCCTACATGCCCCTGGTTGTCGCGCGCCAGCCACCAGTCTTCCATCGGTGGCGGAGGCGGCGGTTCTGCCTGATCTGTGGCAGTCGTCGCGGGCTTGGTTTTGGATGCCGCCGCGGCTGGTGCAGCAGGCTTTGCTGGTGCTGCTGGCTTGGCGACTGCGGCAGGCTTGGGCGCTCCACCGCCGGTTTTCAGAGCGGACGCGCGCGCCAGCAACTCAACTTTGGTGTTCCCCGGCAGCAGGTAAAGATGGTCGCTTTCGCGTCCCGGGATGAGGTGCATGTAGAGATCGTCGCGCAGGGTTGCGGTGGTGGCCCTTGGATCCTGCTTGTGATCCTCGGCGAGCTTGGCAAATCCGTCGTACGTCTTGCTGTCGATAACGGCGCGCTCTTCAATCCATCCGATTTCGTTCTTCTCGGTCTTTACCTTGATAAAGCGGCGGCTGCGTTCGAGAACTTCGAGCTTTTGGCCGTTGGTGACCATGGCGACGCGTTCGCTGACGGCGGCCACGCGATCGTGCAGATACATCTGCCGCGCGGCGACGTACACGCTATCGTGATTCTCGTGCTGAAGGCGCTTGCAGCCCGTGGCCAGCCCGATAAGAGCGAGCACAGTTAACAGGCACGAAAAAGAAAGGAACCGTATTGGAGCGCAGCGGCGTTTCAAAGTATGGCGTAATGAAGTTCGGAACTAAGGGACACGGTACGGCTTTTGTCTTGAGGATATCACTACGGCGCGAAAGGCAGCGATTGGCTGCTGGCTGTTGGCTTCTAGCTCTTAGTTGGTTTCGGGGAGTGTACCCGGTAGCACTTGAAGGAAAATCGACGATCCGCCGGCAGTCCTGTCCCGCTTGTCGCCGGCTCCCTTCCCGCACTGTCATCTTAAGGAGCAAAGCGACGAAGGATCTGTGGTTGCTTCTAATTCTCGATTTCTACGATGAACCATATTTGAGATTACTTCCAGATTGCCGATCCTGCGCCCAGAACACGTTATTTTCGGGAATTTTGACGTCTCTTTGCGACGAAGAACAGTTTTTCTGATTTTTCGGTGGGTCGCTTTCCGTCACGGTCAAACACTTTTACATCCTCAAATTCACGACGGAGGGCCACCATAACCTGCTTCAATGGAAACGACACTTCCACGATGTCTTCCTCATGAAGAACATAGCGGTTACGATTCACGTGTTCGAATACTTTGATATTCCAGTTTGATCCATGATTCGCGAGAGCGGTGACGTTCATGATTAACAGATTGTTTTCGAATCGATGTACCCAGGGTGGTTAGGCTATATGCCGTCCAAGCTTGCGCCGAGTGTTGATGTCGAAAATGAAGCATCTGTCCGGCGATAGATGCTGGTGTACCTTTGCGAAAACTTTCTTCCAATCGGAAGAGTGTCGGACGTGATTGATCGAATCGAATACGCACAAGATCGCGTCGAATTGCTCGTCCATTTGGAAATGGACCATATCCTGTTGCGAGAGTTTTGCTTGCGGAACCTTCTCGCGAGCGATAGAAAGCATCTTGCGAGACAGATCCAAGCCGGACACTTCATAGCTATCCTGCAAGATCTTCAGTACGGATCCGGTTCCGCACCCGAGTTCCAAGATCCTTTTTGCCTTCGGGTTTGACGCTCGAAGAAGCTCTGAAACGTGCTTTGCCGATTCGGCGCGATTTCCGATCACGGCGTCATAGAATTTACCGAATATCTCGTACGATTCCATTCCGCTCAGTTTAGCAACGCATGTAAAACCGGCAAACAGGAAGTTGCACCATTTTTGGTAGAGAAAGGATTGAGGACAACTCGACCGCAACATCGAACTGGTTGAGAATCGAAGGCGGTGTGTTCAGATTTTATTGATGTTGAGATCCATAGGGTAGTCGTCCCGCCCAGCTCCGTCGTATGGATCCAAGAGAAAGCCCCCAATCTCCTGTTGCGGAACCGAAAACAGCTCGGGTTTACGTGGGTTGTAGCGTACCTGGATTTTCTTGTTGACCAAATCTCCGGGTGCGGCATGGCCAGTAGAGAAGGAGCTGGAAACAGCCAGCGTTCCGGAATAGTACTCATCGCTAACGGTATAGGAGAAGTCGCCCACATCAAGGGGGCGGGTCGCTCTTCCAGAAGGGACATACACGACGCGCATCGTCTGAATTGTCGCTTCAGTTGTAGGCCAGTTCGCAGCTTCCTTTGCACTGACCGGTAAGCGGGCGATGAAGAGCATGACGTTAACGAGCAGAAACAGCGTGACGAGGACGATAACGTAGTGACGTGTAACCAGGTCCACCGCAGAAGACATTACCAGAATGATAGCTTAGGCAAACTCGTCCCGCAATTTGCTTTCCGAGCGCACCGTCGCTATTTTTGCATTCGCGATTCGGCAATTCTGGTGAACAACCGGCAACCCCGACCTTACCCATTTTTGGTGCATTTCTGGGTTAGGTAACACTTGCCGACAATAGGTCCAGAATGCGCTGTACTGTTCCTTAACTTGCTGTAATACAATATCTTATACAGCTTTTGGCGGCAGAGTCGTAGGAGTTAATCCGATGACTTGAACTCACGGCATTCGTTGCGATCACGTTGCCGTTGCTCGTAGCACGGTGGATCGGCGTTGCACATCTCACGAGAGCCGTCATAGATGTAGCTTCCGCATCTTAAACCTATCTCAGGTACCAGCATCGAGATCTATGGTAGCCAGATTTCGATTCAGCTTCCTTCCCAAGAGCTTGACCATCCAAGAAGTCGTCAAAGCCGTACTCGACAATCATGCCTCGAGCGACTGAGCGACTAATCACCCAATTGGCGCAGCAGCTGGAGCGCTGCCGTTCGCAGATTGGGGTCGGAGCTTTGCATCGCCAGCCTGCAGTGAGTGCGCGCATCAGCAAGACTCCCCAATTTGAAGAGTACGATCGCTAGCTGCAGGTGTGCGGCATATTGTCGTGGGTTTATTTCGACGGCCTTCTTCAACTGCGATGCCGCCTCTTCCTGTTTTTCCTCACCGGCAAGAACACTTCCAAGGCTGAAAAGCAGATCGGCAGATCGGGGATTGAGCCGGAGTGCGCTTCGATACTGTTCTTCGGCCTGCTGCAACTGGCCACGTGCCGCCAGAAGGTCGGCTAGGTCACTGTGCATCTCACTGTTTTGAGCATTTAGGCGAACGGATTGCTCGAGCTCACCCACGGCTTGATCATATGAGTGCATCAATTCAAGAACAAGTCCGTAGCTATGATGCGATTCCGCATTTTGCGGATCGTTCGCAATTGCCTGCTTGTAATGATACGCAGCCTGCTCGAAATCGTCTTTGCTGCTGAAGAGCTTGGCGATATTGTAGTGAGCATTAGGCATGAGAGGATCGTCGCGGAGCGCTGCTCGTAACCACTTTTCGGCCTCAACAGGGTTCTTGCGGCGAATTGCAATTATACCGAGCAGGTTTTCAGCCGTGGACGAATTGGGGTTGATTTCAAGAACGCGCAACAAGGTACGCCGTGCATCATCGATGCGGCCTTCGCGCAAATATATATTTCCCAAGTCAGCAAGCAGTTGATCGTCCGTTGAAGAGAATGCGGCGGCGCGACTAAGCACGTTCTCGGCAAGCGCAGCGCGATCCTGAGCCAGCAGCGATACGGCAAGTCCCTTTGCTGCCGCCGGGTAGACTGGCCTACGACGGAGTGCCTCCTGATATTGCAAGACCGCCTCAGCATGATGGCCGGCTTTTGAATACGCGTATGCCAGCTCATAGTAGAACTCGGGTTCAGAGGGTGAGTATTGAAGGATCGCCTTTTGCAATCTTGCGATGCCATCCTGTCCGGTAGAGCCATCCTTCACTTCGGCGAGTGCCAGATATAGCTCGCTGCGTCCATTACTAGGCAACTGTTGAGGATAGTACAGCCTGATTCCGCTCTTGCCAGCGGACTTATCGGCAACCTCGGGCTGCGGAGCCAGCAAATCTCGATTGGGAATGTTGCGTTGAATGTAGTGATCGGTCATGACTACATGGACCGCATCATCGGTTCGGCGTTTGGGCATGTGGCAATCAAGGCACGTGCTTCTTTGCGGTAATGCAACATTGTGCTTAACTTCCTGATGGCACTTTTCGCAGATCGCAACATAGCGCTCGCTGGACCCGGGACTGCGATACGAAACGTGCGGATCGTGACAAGTTAAGCATGTCAATTGGCTCTTTTGGAAGCAGGCCGATTTGCGCAGACGATATGCAGCATGCGCGATTTCAAAGCGATCGTCGCTTTCATTTGAGAGCGGGTCGAAATACATCTTGTAGTCGCCCAGGGGCTCGCCAGGCCGGTAAGAGAAGACGCTGCGATCGAAACTGCGGATCTCGTTGGGCATGTGACTGCTGTTGGTCTCGAGATGACATTGCATGCAGACTTCAAGCTGCCGATCGCGATCGAGCCGAGCGGGGTTTACAATCGCGGCGCGGATATGTTCGGAGTCTGCTCCTGAGAGTACAGCATTCATATGCGCTCGACCGGGCCCGTGACATCGCTGGCAGTCGATTCCCTGGGGAAGGTCTTTTGGAAATACCGGCGGGTCGAGACCCGCAGGATTGAATCGACTGGCCGAATCCGGATATCCGTTGTGGCAGAACATGCATTCAGCTGAGATCGCTCGATGGAAGTCTTCCTGATCGTGACGATCAAATCCCGGACTCATCGCCCAATACCCGCCAGCTTCTGAATACCAACTCACGGGCAGCTCGATTAGTTTGCCCTGGCTGTCACGGTGTAGAAAAGTTCGCGCATGATTACCGGAGCCGATTACGTAATCGGCTTGCATTTCGGCGATGTTTGTCTCTGCCCCGCGAAAGCCTATTTGAGATCTTTGCTCGACGATCTTACTGTCGTGTTGCCGCACAGTGTAGTTCAGTCCAGATGGCTGGTTTTCAACCTTGGCGTCGTTGAATTCCGGCAGCGGCTTTTCAGGGCTCAATCGTCTGAAAGATTGGCCCATTCCGGTGGCGCTATAGGATTGCGCTATCTGTTGATGGCAGCCAGCACATACGCCGGGATCAACGTAATCCGACGAAGCTGGCTTTGTTGCGGAAGTCTGCCGAGCGGATTTTATAGCGATGGAGTGTTGCGCATGGGCATGGGCGCGATAAAGCATCAGGCACAAGGTGCTGGCGAAGATAAAACCGACAGACATGACACTTCGCATTGGACCGGGCCGGAATGACATTACCATGAACTTCGTCTGATCAGTTTGACCGGCCAAAGTGGTTTTCTGCAAGTTGATTTGTGGTGCGGGAAAATGAACCCAGTATCTGCCGCCGCAATAGGCGGCAGATACTGGGCTGCGTCAGAATGTAATTCGACCAGAAAGCTGCAATATTCTTGGGTTGTTATATTGTGCGGTGATCTGCCCAAATTGCGGATTGCCCAATTGACTATTGGGGCTGGCAAACTGGACGCGGTTAAACATGTTGAAAGCTTCCAAGCGGAACGCGAGCGTCGTGTTCTCGTGGATATCGATATTTTTGAACAACGACATATCCCAGTTGGCTGCGCCGGGAGTGCGCAGTTGGTTGTCCGTGCGCGATTCGTTGCCAAAAACGAAATTGGTTGGGATTGTAAAACAGCTCGTGTTGAAGTATTTGCTGACACGGCTCTGAATAGCGCCGCCGAGCTTCTTTCCGCAATTAGCGACAGTATTTGGCCGTTCGTTACCCTGAAACGCGTAAGTGGAAAGGTTATTCGGCGAAACCGACATGCCTAGCGGATAGCCCAACTGAAAGGTGGTGATTCCATCGAGTCCCCATCCGCCGAGAAATGCATTGCCCACTCCAGAAAGATGGGGGAGCAATAATTGGCCTTTGCCAATCGGTAGCGGATACAGGTAGCTGACAACAAGGCGTTGCCGTGCATCGAAACTCGACAACGAGTAGTTACTCATTGGGTCGTTGTAGTCCTGCCACCCGGCGGTTGTGGTCGAATCGAGCCAGCCAGTCAAGTACTCGGCGTTGGTCATCAACTTGGAGAAGCTGTAAGAACCAAGAACTTGACCTCCGTTGGCCATCCGTTTCTGCAGTTTGAGCTCGAGTGCGTGGTAGTTGCTGATACCAGAATAGGAACCGGTATTTGAAATGCTTCCATACTGCGGGAATTTTCGCAGCAACTGATTTTGAGTAACTTTCGGGTTCTGCAAAATGCCCTGCGAGATATTTGGGTAAAACGGGTTGTTGACCTGGATGGTCAACATGCAACCCTGGAGGGTTTTGGTTTGGCAGTTAGGGTCTTGAGCAGCCTGTGCGATAACGCTATCTGGCAGCGGGTTCCGTGGGATGCTGACCGGCAGATTGTCGCCGCGCAGACCGGCATAATCCGCAGTTAAGGCAATTCCGAGCGGAAACTGGTGTTCGACGGCGACGTTCCACTGGTAGGTTCTACCATTGGGCTCATCAGCATTCAGGGCCTGTGCATTGCCGCCGAGCAAGAGCTGCTGATAGGACGGATCCCTATGCGGCGCACCTTTCAACCCGCTCGGATAGGGATTATCCAACACATTGGCCGGGGTCTGTTGCCCGTCAGTCGAGTTGACCATCAGATTGTTGATGAAATTGATGCCCGCTCCCAGTGGCGCCTCTCCGAACAGAACATCGGCTGGGATTACGTACTTGCCCCAGCCTGCACGAAATACCGTGTCATTGGTCACGCGATAGGCAATGCCAAGTCGAGGCGACCAGTTGTTGAAATTCTCATTGCGAACGCCAGCAGCCGGATGTTGCGAAGAACTTACCAGGTCAAATGCACCCGGAACGCCAACAACGGGATTTATTTCCGTTGGATTGAAAGTATCTGACCAACCTTGGCGAGGGACGTACACACCCGGAACTTCATAACGGATTCCGAGCTGCGCCGTCAGCTTATTTGTAATCTGCCAGGTATCCTGCCCAAAGTAGCCCTGGTAGAACATCGTTTGATAGGTCGGCGTGGAAATCTGCTCCGTCTGTGCCGTGCTGGTGGAAACGTAGCCGAGCAGGAAAGATGCAATTGGATTTCCAGTTGAACCGGGAGAACTCGAGTTCTGCCCGGTGAATACATTGTCGAAAGTGAACACGCCACCAGGGTTGTTGTTCTGGTAATAATCCATCTCCATCCTGCGCAGATCGATTCCTGTTTTGAACGTATGCCGCTTCCAGATCTTCTGGAACGTCGAGGCGAGCACATAGTGGTTATTGATGGAGTAGATGTAGCCGGTTCCGCCAACGATAATCGACGGATTGGACATCGACATGCGCGGGATACCGCTTGACTTCGGTGTCTGGTTCAGCGCGCTTACCTGGCCCATGTAGGAAGGCCAGCCAAATTTGGTCAGATCGTAGCCAAGGTGGCCGGGATCGCGTACATAGTTCCAGCGCAAGTAGGAAAGGTGAATGTCCGCCACAGATGTGGGATTGAAAATGTAGGTATCTCCGACCACCAGTTGCTGCGTGGTGAAGGCTTCGGGCGAGATAGGATCGCCCGTGATGACACCGTTCCCAAAAGGATCCGCCGGCAAGTTCGTCGATTTCCAATGCGTATAACGCTCGAACGCCGTCTGTTTGGAAGTCAGATTCTGATCTGCACGAATCGTGTACTGGTCATTATTGCCTCCCGTCTTGCCGAACTTGGACCAGTTGTTTTGGGTTCCGCTCGCTGTTCCAGTCAAATTGGGCGTGGCAAAGTACGGAAATGCGATAACGTTTTTAGCCACAGTGCTGAAGCGGGCAGGATCGATTACGTTCAGTTGCCCGTTATACATGAACGGTTGCCGCGAAGGTGCTGTTCCCAGCGTCTGGGCCGTAGTGCAGGCCGGGTTGGTTCCGGTGCCGCACGTAGTAAGAGGGTCAAAGATAAGCGGTGTGGTGGTGGACAACTGCGAAAAATCGCCGGCCAACTCCCGTTGTGTGGGGGTATTTCCGAAGTAGATCTTACCCTGCGTCTGGCGATATCCCTGGTAATCGAAGAAGGCGAAATACTTATCCTTCTTGATAGGACCGCCAATGTTGCCGCCGAACTGGTTTTGGTGCCATGCCTGTCTGCCCGAACCATTGTGATTTGCAAACCAGTCGTTTGCATCCAGGACCGTGTTGCGCAGGTACTCATATGCAGTGCCATGGAAAGCATTGCCGCCCGATTTGGTGCTCATGTTAATCACGCCGCCGGTGTACATGCCAAACTCGGCGGTATTGTTGTGTGTCTGGGCGTTGAATTCCTGGATCACGTCCTGATCCATCACGAGTTCCACAGTATTGCCGTACGACGTATTTACCGGAGCGCCGTCAACCAGTACAGAACTCTGGTTCGCGTTGCCCCCGCCGATCTGGTAATTGCCGGCAGCAAAAACGTTCTGCCCCGTAAGGTTTCCAGAAGAGCTACCCTGTGGTACCACTCCCGGCACAAGCGCAACGAGAGCAAGCACGTTCCGGCCATTTAGGGGAAGATTCGTCACTGCCTTACCTTCCACTGCCTGACCGAGCGAAGCATTATCTGTTTGCATAATCGGCGGCGCAGTGCTCACAGTAACCACTTCGCTCTGCTGGCCGATGGCCATCGTCACATTAACGCGTGCAACCTGGTCGACAACTACATCGATAGGGCTCCGCGAATAATGCTTGAAGTTAGGACTATCAATCTCGACTTTGTATTCTCCGCGTGCAAGGGAAAGTACTTGGTAGTTTCCTTGTTCGTCGGTGGCAGAACTTCGCATTTCACCGGTCGCCAGATTGGTGACCTTGACCGTTGCTCCCGCAATTACGGAAGCCGAGGGGTCCGACACGGTTCCAACGATCGTGCCGAACATGTTTTGGGATTGCGCTGAAACAGCGAAGAATACTGCGCCTGCAAACAGCATCGCAAGCGCCCTAAATCGAGCACTCATAGACCTCATCGGGACCTCCATAAACCAGAACGAGCTATTTCTCTTGCGGGGAAAAGCGTTGCGTATTACGCAATGCGTATTGCATCAAAAACGTTACTACCCTCAATTCACTGAAGTCAACGCAAAAAGTCAGGCCGATAAAAGGTACGCCAGGCCTCGGATTGATAGCGTTGAAAATTAAGAAGCTACTCAGACGCGGAGTACGATCACCGGGATCGCAGTTCTGCCAACGTCACATTGCAATTAACGCGCATATCCGGCAGAAGCATTTTGCAGGAGTTGCCCTCGTTGGCGGGTGGCGCCGGTCTCAAGGAAACGAAGCGCGCTACTAATGGAAGGTGCCACAGGGTCCCTCACATTTGGGACTCGTGAGACCGAGGACACCAACTAGGCCATTCCCCATTCTCGAGCGTTCTGGTGGATCACCGGCGATACTTACACTGGCCAGATTTGGGCCGAATTCTGCCAGGTCGACGTTTGCCGACCACTCTCTCACCAAGCAGAAAATCTACCATAGCGCACGCCTCGAGGACGGTGGATGAGTGGTTTGGCCTGTTGGCACGAGTTGGCACCTCGTGTTAGAAGTTCATGCATGAACGGAACATCCTTATTACTGGGGACAGCCCTGCTGTCAGCCGCTCTTTTCGGGACCACATCGAACCTGGCACAAGAAGGCGGCTCAACTGCGCAATCGGCGACCCCTCATGTGGACTTCGTATATCGGCTGGGCCACACCACGTTGGACGAGGCGCGTGCCTACTGGTCGCAGAACGGCATGAAGATCGTGGGGTCGGGACACCTGGCGCTCGGCGGCGGCAGCGGGATGGACGGCGCCGGCAGGGTATCGGCTGAGAAGGTGCTGCTGGTCGATGTTTCGGGCGTCGACTTCGAGGGCATTTCCAACGCGCGATTCGGTTTCTACGACAACACGCTCTACAGGATACAAGCGACGTTGACGCCGATCTCCCTGAAAGGCACCAGCACCAGGAGCTACACCGACGAGGAGATGAAGGCTTTGGGCATTGCGCTCAGGAAGAAATATGGCACCCCGAGCCGGGAGCAGCGCACCTTGTTGGCGGATAAGAAGTCGGGCAATGACGTGCTGATTTGGAACTTGCCTACAGGCAAGCTGACACTGACGGCCATCGCCATCAATGGCAGCCTGATCCTATCGGACGAGAAGATGGAGGCCGATGTCAGGACCTACATCAAAAACTACTGCAAGTCGATCAATACTCCCGGTCACATCGTCTGCTGGTAGCGCGAGACGATCGCTGGGGATCGCTTGTCTTCGGCTGGAAGGCAATGTCCGCATTGAGAGCGACTGACCGGCAAACCAGAAACTTGCAAAACTTTGCCCAGTCTCTCCACGGCCGACCAACTGGGTGCTATACCGCGATGCGCTTATAATTCGACTCTCATACTACTGAAAGTTCAAATCGTCCGATAGGTAGACGACCATTTTCCCGGCTTCGTAGAGTGCGAACTTGTTGACGCAGACGGTCGCATCCACACCTTCGCTGAAAAGGGTCCAGTTGTTAGCGATAAATGGCCAGGCCCAGATGATTCCTACCCGATGAGCGGCGAAATCCGTTGCGAGATTATGGAGCAGTGGCATTACACTGACGGTCGTGACCAACTCCGAGTGACCGCAGATCAACCGGACTACGTCGAGACTAAGGACGGTCTTGCGGAGTTCGTGGTGCTATCGTCGCAGGTCATTTCTGTCGAGGCCACAATCGCAGAAACCGAGCGGAAGGCTCAAGACTTTGGCCTGCCGCCCTGACTACGGAAGATGATCCATATAACAGGCACCGTTGATGTTCTGTGTTGGAGGCGTTGGCGGTTTGAGCCAAGGTGGATTCTTAAAGTCGAAAAACTCCGTCATGTCCGGTTGGATCGCGTCCCGCTTGGTGAGCGCCGGCAGATTGAAGCGCGTCTCGATCAGTTTCAGAATTGCCGTCGTATCCGCGATTGTGTGCGACACGTAGTTCTTTTTCGTGAAAGGCGAGATTACGAGAAGCGGTACCCGGTAGCCGGTGTAGGTAAAGTCGCAGATTGGCCCTGTCGCATTCGAGCACACATCGCCTGGGAGGAGGTCAATGGGCTTGATGCCGTCGGGACTGACGGTCGGCTGCGGTGCAACATGGTCGTACAAACCGCCAAATTCATCGTAAGTGAAGATGAAAACCGAGTCCTTCCAAGCAGGGCTTTGCATCAGGGCATTGATGATTGACGCAACGTAATTCGCGCCCAACTGGACATTGGTTGGGCTGGCGTCGTAGCTCGAAGCATGCTCGTCCAAACCCGCGGGCGTCGCAGGCTCAATAATCGCAACCTGTGGCAGCGTGCCGTTTTGCAAATCTGCAAAGTAGTCAGTCATCGTCCCCAGGTTATGGGGATATTTCGTTGGAATGCTCTGGCCAAAGACAAACGGGACGTAGGCCTGCGTCAGCAGGCAGGTGAGATCGTAGGGTGGCCCGGAGCAGCCGCTGTCCGTTGGATTCACGTAGATCTTCCAGGTAATGCCCGCGTTCTGGAGTTCCTCAAAAATGATGGGGGCCGTCAACAAGGAGGAATCGTTCGCATCCGTTCCATTCGGATAAACGCGTCCCTGCGAGGTGGCGGCGATATCGAACTCCCGGTTAGCACCGGTGCGGCTCATCAGAGGGTGAAACCAACGATCTGAAGTGGCGAAGTTCGATGCCATGAAGTAGAAGTAGTTGAGGTCATTCCCATCCAAGTACCCCATGGCGCGAACCCCATTTACGTCAATGAACGCCGGCGAGTAGTTGCGCGCGTCGTGTGCGGCGGAGAACACGAATCCATCCAGTGCAGCAGGCGGGGTCAATCCCAGTTGATCGTGAAAGCTCCAATCTACGTGGCTTTCATTCCACGAAGGGCTCGCGTTTTCAGTGCACATCGTTTTGAGATGGAACGAGGTTACAGGGTTGCTGGCGTCATACACGCAGTCGTTAGGGGGAGGAAACGCCGCGTTGCAGCCGGGGTTCGTGGGAGGCGGTGCATAGAGAGGCGCCGCACCGGAAGTCGGATTGAACTGCGGGAGTCCATCAAACGATTGGTCCGGATAGCCGTTCTTGGCCCAGTAGTCTCGCAGTGCTCCAAAGTGATTGTCGAGCGAGCTGTGCTCCTGCACCATAAAGACGATGTGCTTGATCGACGCCAGGCCGCTCGCCGGTGCGACAGAAAGGATCGCGCCTACAGCGGTATCACTCTCCAGGGTCAGGCTGCACGGCGACGTTCCAGAGCATGCTCCCGTCCACCCGGTAAAAGTCGAACCGTCGCTTGGGTTCGCCGTCAGCGTAACGGATGTTCCAGTTGCGAAACTCGCACTACATGTCAACCCGCAGCTTATGCCTGCAGGCGCGCTGGTGACCGTTCCCGTCCCGCTGCCTGAATCCGTCACGGTGAGTTTAACGGTAGCTGGCGGAGGCGACACAGAGCCGCTGAACGTTGCAGTCACAGAAGTTCGATTCGCAAGCAAAATCGTGCAGGTGCCGGCCCCGGTGCAGGCGCCTGACCAACCGATAAAGAGCGAGTTGTCGTCCGGTTTCGCCTTCAGCGTTACCGAGGTCCCGCTGGCAAAAGTCGCACTACATGTCGAGCCGCAAGTAATCCCCGATGGAGTGCTAGTAACAGTTCCCCCGCCTGTCCCGGCGTTCTGAATCGTAAGCTCAATTAACAAAGGAGAGGTCAATTGGGTCACATGGGGTGCGCCGCAGCCGGCGAGGAAAGTCGAGAGGTAGGCAACAGAAAGAAGGCGCAATACTGCTTTCGCTTGAGTCATACAAACGTCCCGTGAATCTCAGGCAATGTAGGTGAGGCCGCAGATTGGCGCAGTTATCCGCGAGTTGCTGGTTACCGCAGAAATCAACTGTGCTTCGGCTTCAACTATTCTGTTCGGCCAATTAGGAGGATGAAGACTTAGTTAGCTGCAAAAAATGAGATGAAAATGGCCGCAAATTCACACTGTCTGCGACGAACTTTGTCTGCATAAGTCTTATGAATCGCCAGACAAACACCGTGATGCCAGCGAAAGGTTTAAGTGAATCCTGGCTTCTACTTAGTGTTCTAGATGCGTGGCGTCAACGATCAGTTGCTCACGGACCCCCTTCGCATTCTGCGCGCGGTTATGAATGAATCAAGGCCACGAAAATGAGCAAACATGAACATGGCTTCGTTAAGGAGACCGAGAGGTCCTAACGTCATGATCGCCTCTATTCATGTGAGGCGGGGCGGATGCCTCGGCTGCGCTCGGGAGGACAACCGCTATTGTGATCGTCTGTATCTAACGGCCGCGTTTCACTACGGCGCTGCAGCTATTCCGCTGGCCTGTACCGGGTCTGTTCCGGTGGCGCTGGTGATTCCCGCGTCCAGTTTGCCTGCTGTGGTGGAATCGAAAGTGAATCCCTGCAGGTCAGGGCTGCCGCCGGAGTTGATCACCAGCAGATAATTTCCTTTGCTCTCCTGCACCATACCCACCGGTGCAATTCCCGCAGCGGCGTTGCTGCCCATCGCAGTCACGGAAAATGTGCTGCCGGATGTGGCAATGAAAAAGCCCTGGATGAGCCCGGTTGAGCTGCCGCTTACAGTGCGGTTGGCCACGTAGACGTAGTTTCCCTTATTGGTGCCGTAGGGCAAGGGAAGGATGTCCACCGGAGACAATCCGCTGGTGGCAAAGGGAGAACTGGCTAGCTCAACCAGCGAGTTGTAATCGAGAACGCGCAGGCCGCCCGTGTTTGAGGAGCCGGAGACTGCGGCGGTTTCGCCGATGTACAAGAGGCGGCTGCTGGGATCGACGGCCACTGAAAGCGCCGCGCCACTGGGGTTGACGGTTGGAATATTGAAAGTGGAACCGAACGGAGTGGATTGACCGGCGGCAAAAGTAATATCCTGCGTGCCGCTGGAGCCGAGCGCAACAAACACATGCGCGTTGTCTGGCGAGACCGTGAGTTGCTGCACGGTGGCAGCGGGCAGTAGCGTGAACTGCTCGGTGGTCGAAAGCGGAACGCCGGTGTTGGTGTTAATGGGAATGGCCAGCAGTTCTTTCAGATTAGGCCCGGCCTCAAGCAGCCATTGGCCAGATGGATCCACCTGCATGGTCGTGGCTATATCCTGCGAAATTGCATTTAAATTATTGGCCAACATGAGCTGCCCGCTCGTTTGGATTGTGTAGAGGAATATGCCCGCGGCGGTGCCGACGTAGAGGAACTGTCCATTAGGTGCAATGGCGATGGAATAAGGCGCGGCTGAAAGCGTGTAGGGGCTGCCGCTGATCCTGCTGAGTGCGGCGGACGCGATGGAGTAACCCACGATCTGCTTGGCGTTCTGATTGAGGACGTAGAAATTCCCACTGCCGCTTCCGCTGGTTGCGGTGCACGTGCCCGATGTTGTGCTGACCTCGGCGCACAGCGTGGTGGTCTGCGAGAGAGTGCCCGATGTGCCGGTGACCGTGATGTTGTAGGTTCCGGTGGTTGTGGTCGACGTCGTCGCTGCCGTCAGGATGGAGGTTTGTGCCGCGGCGGTGCTTATGGAAACCGAAGTGGGAGCCAGACTGCAGGTGGCGGGGCTGGTAGCTCCAGTAGGCGAGGAGGTGACCGCGCAGGAAAGAGAAACTGTCCCGGTAAACGAGTTTGCCGGGGTTACGGTGATGGTTGATGTGTTACCGCTGGTGCCGCCTGGAGTTACAGAGATGTTGCCGCTGTTTGAAAGGGTATAGCTGTTGTTGGTGGTGCTGGGTGCATCCCAGAAACCCGAACAGCCAGTTACGAAGCCCAAAATGAGTGGAGCAGCCGCCGCCACTACACGTTTCCACGTGCCGCTTTTCATTGCGTCTCCTCAGTAAGCGTCCGTTTCCCACTCAGAACAGGGCCACACTCAAGGTCTGGGCTGCGCAGGTTCTGCGCCGCATATCAAGAATATCGCTTGCGTCCTGAATGCCGGGAGTACGGCCGGATTCCAGACAAAATACTGGCGTGCATGCTGCTGCAGTTATAGACGCAGACATACTATGGTGCGCTCGCAAGGCGGCGAGTGCACCAGGAGATACTACGGATGGTTGGCGAGCGAACTGGCCGCGGCTCGAGCCGGATTTCTCCGAACTCGCGTCCCGGCGGTTCGATCAGTTTCCGGTAGAGGTGGAGGACTCACCGGGAGCGATCGCAAGCGAAAGCGTGCTGCCACGGTCAAGCTTCACGTTGTCTTTCTTGGTTTCAAACGTTCCCGACTCATTGCCACCGACGCGGCTGGTCAGGTTGAGGCTACCCAGTGTGCCATTCTGCTCAACGTTGGTCTGGCCCGGAGCCCAGCTGCTGTTTCCGTAGCGGGCATTGAGGCTGTCTTGAGAATATGCACCGGTGATTACCGCCTGAACGGGAACCGTCTTGCCATCTTTCAAACGCGCCTGGGTAAAACGCAGACTGAGTTTTGAAGATCCCTTGGAATTCATGACATTGGTGACGATGGTTCCCAAAAGAACCGAGCCCTTTGGCAATTCCTGCCCACTCTGCAGTTTCACTTTTGAGCTGAGCTCCACTTCGAATTGCTGGCCCGCCTGCGCTTTTTTCGCATCGAGCGTCTTGGTTACGACCACTTGTGCCGGCACCATGCGCATGGCAAGGGCACGGTCTGGTGAAGAACTGCTGTCCGCCTGGGCAGCGCGAGCCTGCACCGCAGCTGAAAAGAATGCAAAGGAAAGAACGGCGGCAGACATGGATATGATGGCTTGAGTTTTCATTTGAGTATCTCCAATAAATTTAAAATTACGAACAGCCCCGCCCAAATGTGAACGAGACGGATGCTTCCATTTAAGTAGACGAGATGGCGGCTCAGTGAGTTTTCGATTGGGCAAATTCGCAATGGTTACGGTATCCCATAGTGGGATTTCTGATGAAGAGGTGATGTGGGTCACGTTTATGCGTCGGGATGCTCTCGTTTAGTGACGACGATTGAACGTGAAGTCGTGTGCCGATGGGCAAACAGCGACCGCAGATCCCTTCGCTCGAGACAACATTGCTTGATGGAAACAGAGGGACTTTTAGATAGGTTTGGTGGCAATGCCGAGCATCGTTTGAAATTGCGGAGTTTCAGGCTCTTTGTAAACTACTGAAGTTTGAATCGCTGTGAAGCCGGCTTTCTCCAGCATTGTTTCCATGTCCGCTTCGCTGAAGCCGAGCCACTCATCTGCGTAGAGCTCGCGTGCCTCTTCAAAGCGGTGCTTGAGCAGATCGAGTACAACGATGCGGCCGCCGGGCGCGAGAATGCGATACGCCTCTTTCAAGGCGCGCTCCGGATGCAATGCGTGATGGAGCGACTGCGAAAAAAATACCAGCTCCACTTCTGCTGCCGCGATCGGAACTTCTTCCATATCGCCGGGGCGAAACTCGACATTGCCAATGCCGTTGCGCTGGGCCAGGTCGCGGCCCACTTCGATCATGCGTGCCGAAGTGTCGACAGCAATGACTTTTTTCGCTCCCTGTGCGAGCAGCAAAGCAAAGGTGCCGTCGCCTGCGCCAAGGTCAGCGATGGTCATGGGAGGCAACAACCGGAGCAGTGCTTCCGCTACACTCTTCCACGACTGGCCGGGAACATAATCCTTGCCGAGGCGGCCGGCGACTGAATCAAAAAAGCTGCGCATCTTGTCCTGGCGCTTGCGGATGACGCGGCGCAGTTCGGCCTGATCGTGGGCGGCTTCGGGAATTTCGACTACCGCCCTCGCAAGCAACTCATCCAAAAGGCTACCCCCACCGGAGGTGGCTGGAAGGCTTAGGCGATAAAGGTTGTTCTTGCCGGTGCGGCGATCTTCGACGAGGCCAGCCTGTTTGAGCTGTGAAAGGTGAGTGGAAATAGTGCTTTGACCCATGACGAGGATCTCTTGCAACTCGGCCACGGAGAGCTCCTCATCCTTTAATAACAGCAGGATACGGAGCCGGTTCGGGTCGGCGGCCACGCGCAGGATTTTTACAATAGATGCCATAAATTCAGGTTGACGGCGGACGTCAGGTTCTGATACATATCAACATATCACGATAGGTCGATACAAGGAGAATTTAATGGCAACTTCGATAGTAGAAGCGACGGGATTGAATTACAAAGTGGCCGATATGGGCCTGGCGGACTGGGGCCGCAAGGAAATCGTCATCGCCGAGCAGGAGATGCCGGGGTTGATGGCTATCCGCAACAAGTACGCGGCAGAGAAGCCGCTGGCCGGTGTGCGCGTGACCGGTTCACTGCACATGACGATTCAAACGGCGGTGTTGATTGAGACGCTGGTGAGCCTGGGTGCGGAAGTGCGCTGGGCAAGCTGCAATATTTTTTCCACGCAGGATCACGCGGCAGCGGCAATTGCGGCGGCGGGTGTTCCGGTGTTTGCCTGGAAGGGCGAGTCGCTCGAGGACTACTGGGATTGCACGTATCTCGCGTTGACGCACAAGGGCGGCAAGGGTCCGCAGTTGATTGTGGACGACGGCGGCGATGCGACACTGCTGATCCACAAAGGCTATGAGCTTGAGAATGGCGATGGCTGGGTGAATACGCCATCTGACAATCACGAAGAGCAGGTGATCAAGGATCTGCTGAAGAAGGTTTACGCGGAAGACAAGCAGCACTGGCACAACGTGGTGAAGGAGTGGCGCGGCGTTTCAGAAGAGACGACCACGGGCGTTCATCGCCTGTACAAGATGATGGAGACGGGTACGCTGCTGGTTCCGGCCGTGAACGTGAACGACAGCGTTACGAAGTCCAAGTTCGATAACTTGTATGGCTGCCGCGAGTCGCTGGCCGACGGCATCAAGCGCGCGACCGATGTGATGGTGGCGGGCAAGGTGGCGGTCATCTGCGGATACGGCGATGTGGGCAAGGGCTCGTCGCACTCGTTGCGCGGCATGGGCGCTCGCGTGATTGTGACAGAGGTCGATCCGATTAATGCGCTGCAGGCGGCGATGGAAGGCTTTGAAGTTGCGCCGGTTGAAGACACGCTGGGACGCGGCGATATCTACGTAACCTGCACGGGCAACGTGGACATTATCACGCTCGAGCACATGAAGAAGATGAAGGACCAGGCCATCGTTTGCAACATTGGCCACTTCGATAACGAAATCCAGATGGACAGGCTGAACACGGAAAAGGGTGTTGAGAAGCTGAACATCAAGCCTCAGGTGGACAAGTACACGTTCCCCGATGGGCACGCGATCTTTATTCTTGCCGAAGGGCGCCTTGTTAACCTGGGCTGCGCAACGGGCCACCCGAGCTTTGTGATGAGTAACAGCTTTGCCAACCAGACGCTGGCGCAGATTGACCTGTGGAAGAACAAGGACAGCTACAAGCCGCAGGTTTACGTGTTGCCCAAGAAGCTGGACGAGGAAGTGGCGCGGCTGCACCTGGAGAAGATCGGCGTGAAATTGACAACGCTGACCAAGCGGCAGGCGGACTATATTGGCGTGCCGGTGGAAGGGCCGTACAAGGCGGATCACTACCGGTACTAAGAGCAGGGAGCAGGGATCAGTTTACCCAGGTCTCAAAGTCGAGACCTGGGCACCCTTCTTGGATGAGCATTAAGCATATGAGTTCAGCGTCTAGTTTTTCATTTGAGCTTGCGCCGCCGCGGACACCTGAAGCCGCTGCAAAACTGCCGGGTGTCGTCAGTCAACTTGCGCTGCTGGGGCCAAAGTTTTTCTCTGTAACCCATGGCGCGGGCGGGTCGAATCAGGACGGAACCTACGAGACACTGTTGACGGTGGTGGAGAACTGCGGCATTGAAGTGGCGCCGCACCTTACGTGCATTGGCTCGACGCGCGCCAACATCGCGGCGCAATTGCAGCGTTACCGCGACGCAGGAGTGAAGCGCATTGTTGCGCTGCGCGGCGATCTGCCGGCAACGGCAATGTCTGCGTCTGCACCGGGCGAATTCCATTATGCCAATGAACTGGTGAGCTTCATCCGCGAGACGCATGGCGATCATTTTCTGATTGAAGTGGCGGCTTACCCGGAGATGCATCCGCAGGCCGAGAATCCGACGACGGATTTTGAAAACTTTTGCCGCAAGGTGAAGGCGGGAGCCGACTCAGCTCTCACGCAACTGTTCTACAACGCCGATTCGTATTTTCATTTCGTAGATCGGTGCGTGAAGGCGGGCATCACGATTCCGATTACTCCCGGCATCATGCCGATTACGGGCTTTGCGAACATCACGCGCTTCTGCGGTGGATGCGGCGCCGATCTGCCGCGCTGGATCAAGCTGCGATTGGAAGAGCTTGAGAACGACAAGGCAGCGCTGCAGGACTTTGGCGCCGAAGTGGTAACGCGGCTGTGCGAGACCTTATTGCGCGGCGGTGCGCCCGGACTGCACTTTTACACCATCAACCAGGCAGCGCCCACGACGCGGCTTTGGAAGAATCTTTCTTTGTCGGTGCCGGCGTAAATGACAGCCAGAACTGGCACTTATTCGAGTTCGGCAGTTCTCAACTGAGTGGTTGTTTAACACAAGGTAATCGACGAGTAGCCGATTAGTTGCTCGGAAATTTAGAGTCGACTTCGCCGGTAGAACGACAAGAAAAGTACGACCAAAACGGGGACTGTCAGCAAGATTATTTTCTCGTAATGAATCTGCATATTTGAGGGCTCTCCTTCCACCAATCATCGGCATTAATTTTGGCTCTCCATCTCGATATTCTTCAGTTCGTTGATCTCCCGCTGGAGCCCGCGCTGTTCGCGCAATCTGATCACGAACCACGAGACTATCCAGGCAGCCATCAGAATTAGGAAGGGGAGCCCATTCGGGAATATGCCCCGTTCCCTCGTCGAGTCCATCACCAACGCCAAAACGAACGTGGCAACTGCCAGCATTACCGGACCAATGGACCACACCAAAAACCGGCGCACGAGATCGCGCTGGCGTTCAATCTCAAGCCGGCAAACCTCCAGGCCCGTATTGAGACCGACGTTCCCAGGAATCACCTCGGACCACATTCCCCGGTTTAGGAAGTACAATCCGGCAAGGCCCCAGACAACGGCAAAAGCGAATGGCAGTTGCAGCACTTGTCTCAGCGCAGGAAACTCTTTCATGCTGTACGCGTAGAAGATGCTTGCAGCGAACGGGGCGGCGACTGTCCCAATCAACTTCCTTCGAGTTCTTGCGTGAAGTTCACGCCTCCTCTGTTCAATCAGCTTCGAAATCATTGCGGGTGCCTCCGTTGGCTGGTTCAGCCATATATTTCTTACACCGCTTTCCGGTGAGTCATTCTGCATCGTTCCCTCCCTCAGTTCGCCGTTGGTGGAATCGCTTCGCGAGGATGATCTTGATTCGATGAATTCTCATCGCCACATTCGCGGACGACAAGCCTGTGATCTCTCCGATCGATGCCGCATCCATTTCTTCGAGATAAGAAACAATGACCTGGCGATCGAGCGGTTTGAGCCGCTGAATCAATGCTGATAGCCGGTTCAGATCCATTCGCCTATCCGCAAAAGACTGTGCATCCGCTTTGTCTGGCAGGACTTCAAGTTCCTCGAGACTTACAAGATTCGAAAAGGTCCGACGTTCACGGACAATGTGTGAGGCCGCGACGTGGTGAGCCACTCGATACACCCACGTGCGAAGAGAACAGCGGGAATTGTAATTCTGAAAACTCCGCCATAGTTGAAGTTGAATGTCTTGGCTCAGGTCGCGGCGTTTCTCCGGATCTGCTTCGTAGGCTCTTGCCAGGCGTTCGAGTGCGGGACCAAATTGGTCCAAGGCTTCCCCGTAGAGGCCATCCTGATGTGTTTGTCCGGCCAGAATCGATTCCTTTCCTCATTCAATCAAGGTAGTCGTCGAACATCCAAGTTTCTAACAGACTCGAACATAAGATTTCGCTGAGTGGGAATTGTCGGGCTTTGTTTGACGGATGTGCGGACCACCTGACCCTTGGCTTATCGCGAGGGGCGCGCCGCTATTGCTCATTTCGAGCCGGTAGTTGGCTACACGGAGTTATATTTCAGTAAACAGCGTTCGTCGATAGGCAAACATTTCGATCGGTTATCACCCGCGCGATTCCTTACGCGCTCCTGAGATGGTTTGATGTAGCTTCTTAGTACGCCCCATGGCTCTGCTCAAGTGCCTGGCGGGTGTGCGTCCCCCCGCAAAAAATCGACCTTGGAGAAAGCGCCATGATGATCGGTTCGATCATGAGTATCACTCCCTACGCAGACATCATTACGTTTGTGGTTGGTCTTCCTACATTGCTGGCCACTTACTACCAGGCGTTCAAGACGCGGCAGGAAGCGCGTCGTGAACGTGAGGGTATGTTGCACAGCCAGGACTGCCTGGAATTTGTGAGCCTGAACGGAGACTGCATCAACCTGGTTCCGCTGGAGACGCTGCACTCGTTGCCGAGGGCCGGAGACGTGATCCTTTTGCCGGGCGATGGCGTGCGCGAGGGGACGGTGTATCGGCCGGGAGCTTACCTGGTGGACAGTGTGGAGCATTACTACACGCGGGTGGAAAAGAAGGGTTGCCGCCCGCAAGAGGCTCGGTTGACGAAGGCGGTGGCCAAGGTCACGTCTCTGAATCCGGTGTTGGCGGTCGCGTAAGGGAGAAACGGGCGCAAGTGCTAGCGGTGTTTTTTGCCGTTGGCCTTGTGGTAAAGCCGCCAGGCGAAGTTGTGGAGCAGGCGCGTTTGCTCTGCCTTGAGCACCTTGTAAGAGTGTTTGACATAGGCGTCGAACTCGGGTGGCCAGCCGATAATGGAGCGACGCTCCGTGTAATCCCCTTCAGCCCACTGCGCCATCAGGGCCTTGTAACCCACAACGTGAGTTACGAAATCCAGCAGGCACTGCGGCATCTGCTCTTCAATGATCAAGTGGGCGTTTTCAATAATTATTTTTTCGCGCACATCGTTCAGCGGCATGAAGATTGTGGTCATCCACAGGATCCACTCTTTCAGATCTTCGTCGCGGATGGGGTGACACTGTGTCTTGCCTTGTTTGCCGAGCAGCGATTTGTAAGCGATATTGCCTGCAACGGTGGCTACATAGAGCGGCCCATAGAAATCGTTCAGGCGCTGGTCGACGAGGCGCAGATGGTCAGCACGGCGAGCCATCATGCGATTGATCATGAACGTGACGATGTAACCGACGAAAGCGAGGATGATGGTAAGCACTGCGGCGTTTTGCAGCGAGTTCTGCACCATCAGGGATGACGGATCGAGACCTTGCATTGCGATGCTTTTCCTTGCGGGAAAGTATACGCGGAGAATTTGGTGGCGAGGTGTGATGGGTGACGCTGTTCTTACCCTCCAGTCGTTAGCTTTTTTGTGGTGGGTTGGGGGGCTTGCTTTCCCAGGTCTCAGAATCGGGTAATTATCCCTTATAAGCAAGTGACTCTATACTTGCCTGCGAGGGCACCATGATGACGATAACGAAGCAGTACATTGAATTAAATGACATTCTGGAAGCAGTTGTGAAGTGTGGCAACTGTAAGGCCTCTGTGAGTATGCCGATGGCTTCAGATCATATGAGAGTACCGGGAAACTGCCCACATTGCGGCGTTGAATGGTCGAAGACGTTGCCTCCGGGATTAACCACTAGCCATCCATCTAAAGCTGAGTGGTTGGCGCAATTCTTTAAAGCGTTCCACCGCTTGAAAAATTCATTGGATTCTGATTCTGAACCTGCAGCCTTCACTTTCAGTTTAGAGATCGCAGTCTCTAAGAAAGAGGGCATATGAATCGCTACCAGACCGTCAAACCAGAGCAAAAGTACACCGTAAAGATGTTCGACCGGGAATTCCCCGATGAGGATTCCTGCCTTGAGTACGTGAAAGAGAAACGCTTTCCCGCAGGAATGGCCTTCTGCGTCAACTGTAAGGTGGAACGGAAGCACTACCGCGTCTCGGGCCGCACATCCTACGCCTGCCATGCCTGCGGGAACCATATCTACCCATTGGCGGGCACCATCTTCCATAAGTCCACGACCAGCTTACGGACGTGGTTCTACGTCATCCGCCTCATGGCGTCTACGAGAGTGGGAGTCAGCGCCAAACAGATCCAGCGCGAAACCGGCGTCACCTACAAAACCGCATGGCGCATGATGAAACAGGTTCGCAAGCTGATGGAAGACAGCATTACCCTCTCAGGCCCGGTAGAGATTGATGAGGCCGAGTTTGGTGGAGCTGACTCCAATAAGCCTAAACACCTGCGCGGGAAAGGCAAGGCCGTCGCCCTGGGCATGGTCGAACGTGGCGGAAAGGTCGTGGCTCAGGTCGTGCCCAATATCTCTGCCTTGACCCTCTGCGGAACCATCGCGGAGATCGTAGAGCCCGATGCCCCCGTCTTTACCGACCTCATGCACTCCTATAACCCGCTCGCCGTCCAGTTCAAACACCAGACCGTCAACCACTCCGAATGCTACGTGAGCGGCATAGCGCACACAAACACGATCGAAGGGTTTTGGAGTCTGGTAAAGAGAGGGATCAAAGGCGTCTACTATCAGGTCGGAGAAGAGTATTTGCAGTCCTACCTGAACGAATACGCATTCCGCTACAACCGCCGCAAAGTCATGCGCCCGATGTTTTCTTTGCTGGCCGAGCGGACTGTAACGCAGGTTTGCCCTTCCGCAAGGGAACAACGTCTTTTGGCTCTACCTGAGTAGTAGCGGCCTTGTCCAGCAGATCGTGAAAGGCCTTGCGGGTTGGGTCGGGAGTGGGTTTCTTTTTCATGCCGTATTCCGCGAAAACTTGAAGCGATGCTGGTCGAATCTCAAATGGAAGATATGGATGCGTTCATTGTCGCCGTCTTTATATCGCGCGATCAATGGATATTCAACGTTGCTAGATTCATTTGGGCTATCCATCAAAAAAAGACGAAGCATCTCTTTGGAAATATTGCCAATTTTCTCTCTATCCCTATATCCCAACGATACGGCACCAACGTCCTGAATCTCGTACACAAGAGTATTACGAACCTGTGTATTGACATGCGGAAGAGAATCAAACTGCAAGGAGAATTTGCCCAGCTTAGAGACAATAAGATCGAATCGAACATCCGTTGCCACCCGGCCGCTTAGATGTTGAAGGTAGAACTGAACTGGCTCACCCATCTCCATCCACTGCTTCATACCTTCCGTACTGAGAATATCCACGCCCAATTTTGGCTGTCCATCAAAGTATTTCTGCGTGAGATTCACTACTTCCGCTTCAGCCTTCTTCGCTCGCGTATTCTCTTTTGCCCAAATGCGATACGCGCTTACCAACAGCAAAATGCCAGCCAAGGAACCGTACAAAACGCGCTGGATATTGCTCGCGACCCAAAGAGATGCAATGGCGAACGGAACCGACGCGGGGCCACTCAAACCGGACCCCAATTCCGAAAACATCGACTTGAAGGATAGGCGGACGCGCCCCATCCCTCAATCGTACATTGACTTGCCCTGAGCGGTATCATTGACGCGATGAGCATAAAGCCCCCAAAGAGACGGAAACTAACAGTGGAAGGCCCCAAACTTAGCCAAGGAAAGAAAAGATCCCTCTCTCGCATCGAAAGAGAAACTGCTCCCCGCCAGCGTAAAGTTAAGTCCACTCCTCGGAAAACATCGCGCTAAAGACGATCCTCGGAACCGTCGTCGGTCTCTGGCGAACGGAACAATATCCGGGCCGCATCGTAGGCGTCTATCGCCTCATTGCGCTTTATCTGTTCGCTCCCGTGCGACCGCATCAATTGATTGATCTTGTGAGCCATCGCAATAATCCGGCGCTCTCTTCCACTTGCCTTGATGGGATAATCACCCAGAATCGAGACCTGGGGCACCCGGCAGGTTGAATCTGGTGGATTGGGGATCGTGGTATCCCATGTCCGAAAAATCTGGACCTGGGCACCCTCAGTGTCGCGGCGTGTTTTGATGGGCCGCATCAGATTTTGCTTTTTCTGGGATCACTTTGATTTCGAAGAGCAGCGGCCAGAGTTTACCGGTAACGAAAAGGCGGTCGTGTTGGGCGTCGTAGGCAATGCCATTGAGCACGCCTTCAGGGCCGGGATGCCGGTCTGCGGGCAACAGGCCGGCTAGATCAATCCAGCCGAGCACATGGCCGTTGGCGGGGGCGATGCGGGCGATGCGATCGGTGTGCCAGACGTTTGCATAGATCTCACCGTGAATATATTCGAGCTCGTTGAGCTCCTCCACGGGCTTGCCGCCGTCGGTGACTTCGATGTGCCGCACTTCGCGAAAGGTTTTGGGATCGAGAAAGCGAAGGGTGGTGCTACCGTCGCTCTCGATCAGGTTCTGGCCGTCCTGCGTGAGCCCCCAGCCTTCGTAGTCGTAATTGAAGGTGTGCAACAGGCGAAAGCTGAAGCGATCGTAAATAAATCCGATGTGCGACAGCCAGGTGAGCTGAATGAGAGTGCTGCCCCAGTTGGTCAGGCCTTCTGCGAAGAATTTGTCCCGGAGGGGAGAATTCTGCAACACGCGTCCCGACTCAAGATCTACCATGCGCAGTGAGGAGTGTCCTTTTTCACCGGTGCTTTCGTATAGATGTCCGTCAAGAAAGATGAGCCCTTGCGTGAAGGCGGTTGGGTCGTGCGGATAGGTGTTGACCACGCGATAGCTGTCCGCCGCAAATGCGCTGGCGCCAAGGAACGAAACGAGCAGCAGGGCGAGCGAACGTGAGATGGGGAAGATGCGCATCGACTGGATCTAGTTTACGTCGCTGCCGATGAAAGCGGTAACCGGTGGGTTCGTGGCCGACTTCGAATCGACTAGGAGGACGGTACGCACTTCGCCGCCGTTGAGGTCGATGGCAGGCGAAGTGTATTTGACCGTTGTTGCGCCGGCGGCGGTGACGATCATGTTGACGGTCTGCGAGGTGAAATTAACGTATCCGGTGACGGAACCGGCGGGCATGTTAGCAACTACGGGGACAGCGTTGGCCAAGGTGACGCCGTTGGGAACCATGTAGATGTCAACGGGGCCGCCCTTGAGTCCCTGGTTGATGAATCGGAACGCGGAATGGCTGGTGGCGGCTGGGGTGCGTTGGTCGTCGAGTAGAGTGACGTCGTAGGTTGCAGGTGCGAGGCCGTTATCGGTAATGAGGATGGAGTGTTGCTGTCCGGGAAGCAACGAGGTGCTGGTGGAGATCAACGGCGCGCCGCCTGCGGATGGTGCAACGGTGATCAGAGCGCCGCTCTTTGCGGCAAGCGTGCCGTAGTTGGTGAAGATTCCCCGCCCGATGTTGGCTGCGATCAACGCGCCGTCAATATTCACTTTGATTGCAGGAGCCACATAACTGGCGTCGATGACGCGAACCACGGTTGGCTGCGTGTAAGCGGCTGCGCGCTCACATGCCGTCAGTCCACTGGACAACGCGAGCGAAAGCAAAGCCACCAAGGCAAATCCGGGCAGTCTCAACTGCCGAGAGTTCTTCATTAAGATTCCCAAAAACATCCTCTTTCGAGGGCTTTAAATATTCCGTTCAAGTGCGGAGGGAGTAATTGAGATGAGTGTACCTTTTTTATCTCGGTTGAAAATGACGAAAAAGAGGGAGGAGGTCAGGTGATTGGCAGGGAAGGAGTTGTGAGGGGACCGCAGAGGGATATTGGATTGGTAATGAAGTCGTTCAGGTTTTGGCTAGCCTGCGCCGAGGTAGATGAAGCGGGCGAGGAAGAGCGCGGCGAGGATGTAGAGTAGCCAATCTTCGCGGCGGTATTTGCCGGCAGCCAGATGCAGAACAGCCCATGCAATGATGCCGAAGCCGAGCCCATTGGCGATGGAATAGGTGAAGGGAATGAGCACCAGGGTAAGAAATGCGGGCAGCGCAACGAGCGGCTCGTGCCAGCGAATTTCCGTAATGGAAGCAAGCATGAGCGAGCCAACGAGGATGAGTGCAGGCGCGGTAGCGGCCTGCGGAACCATGTTGACGAACGGTGCGGCAACGATGGCGAACAGGAAGAGCAAACCGGTGACGATGGCTGTGACGCCGGATCGTCCACCGGCTGCTACGCCCGCAGTTGATTCCACGTAGCTCGTGACGGTGGAGGTTCCGGTGAGCGAGCCGAAGACAGTAGCGGTGGCGTCGGCCAGCAGAATGCGATTGAGGCGCGGGATGGAGTGATCCGCAGAGAGAAGGCCTGCGCGCTTGGTGACGGCGACCAGCGTGCCTAGATTGTCAAACAGATCGACGAAGAAGAAGACGAAGACAATTTCAAGCAGGCCTTTGTTGAGCGCGCCTGTGATGTTGAGCTTGAACGCCGTATCAGCGAGCGAACTGAGGCCGCCCATGGAAGGCGCCCAGTGAACCATGCCGATCATCCATGCGATGGCGGTGGTGGTGAGCACGCCGATGAGGATGGAGCCGCGGACTTTTTTTACTTCAAGCGTGACCATGAGCACCAGGCCGAATAGCGCGAGGGCCGTAGTAGGATGCCGAATGTTGCCAAGGCTGACGAACGTCTCAGGGTCGGCAACGACCACGCCGGCATTGCGAAAACCGATGAAGGCAATGAAGAGCCCGATACCGCCCGCGACAGCCGCATACAACTCGTGCGGGATAGAGCGAAGAATCATTTGGCGAATGCCGGCAGCGGTGAGCGCAAGAAAGATGATGCCGGAGAGGAAGACCGCGCCCAGGGCAGTTTGCCACGGGATGTGCATTTTGAGGCAAACAGTGTAAGTGAAGTACGCATTGAGGCCCATGCCGGGTGCGAGCGCGATGGGATAGCGCGCGACGATGCCCATGAGTATTGACCCGAACGCAGCGGAAAGACATGTGGCAGCGGTGATGGCAGGCAGGGGCATCCCCGTTGCCGACAAGATGGCTGGATTTACCAGGACGATGTAAGCCATGGTGAGAAACGTGGTGACGCCGGCGAGAATCTCGGTGCGCCAGTTGGTACCCAGATGGCTGAACTCGAAGTAGTTTTCCAGGTGCTTGAGCATAGGCGGGTATTATTTAGAAAACCACAGGAAGCGTGGAACGCAAAGCGGAATGTGAATCTGCAGGCTCAGGCAGATGCGATTTTGTTCTTTCGCCAGCGCAGCAGCATGTCCATTGATCCGCCTTGAATGACAATTGAAAAGACGACGGCCAGGTAAGTTGCGCCGAGCATCCACGAGCGGCCGAGTGCTTCTGGTACTGAGAGAGCGAGCGCGATGGAGAGACCTCCGCGCAAGCCTCCCCAAGTGAGCACGAACAGGGAACTGCGGTGACCGCGCTGGATGAGCCGCACCAGGAGGAGCAGTGCCGCCACGGCTGCGAAGCGAACGACATTCACAGAAAGAATGGCGGCCAAGCCGGCGTGGAACGATGCGGCATTCACCGTGACTGCGAGGATTTCAAGCCCGAGCAGAACGAAGAGCACGGAGTTCTGAATCTCATCAATAACTTCCCAAAAGCCGTTAACGCTGTCGTGATCAATTTGCTGCATGGAAAGATCGTGGATGAACACGCGCAGCGCGATTCCGGCGACCACCGCTTCAAGAGGCGCGGAGAGATGCAGGAGATCGGCAATCACGTAGCCACCGAGAGCCAGCGTGATGGTGAACAGGATGTCGATTTGATATGAGTTGACGCGGCGCATCAGATGTGAGGTGATCCACGCTGCAGCAATGCCGGCTACGATTGCGCCTCCGGCTTTGAGCAACAGAAACTCGCCAACGTGCAGAGCTGTCGGCGACTGGCCGCGCGCTACTTCGATCATGGTCAGGAATAGAACCGCGCCGATGCCGTCATTGAACAGCGACTCCCCTGCGAGTTGAGCCTGGATTGATTTGGAGACGCCGACGCGGCGAAGCATTTCGAGCACCGCGATGGGATCGGTGGGCGAAATGAGCGCGCCGAAGATGAGGCACTGAATCCACGGAACGCCGGTACCCAGCATGAAGAACATGAGTCCCGCGACCAGGAAGACGGAGATGACTGTGCCTACAACCGCGAGCAGCGTCACGGTCAACTTCTCGCTGGCCAGTTGTTCCAGGTCTAGCAGAAACGCGCCGGCGAATAGTAGCAGTGGCAACATGCCGTGCAGGATCACGCTCTCAAAATCGATGCGCTGCGCCAGGTCTAGCGCCCATTGGTGAACCTGTGGAAGGACGGGGCTTGCTGCGATGAGCACGCCCGATGCCACCACTGTCAGCAGCATGGTGCCGACGGTGATGGGCATCTTGAGCCAGCGGACGCTGATCATGCCGAAGACCGCGGCAATGGCGAAGAGCACGCAAATGATTTCGAGGGCGGTCATGGGTGCAGTCGCAAAGGACTGCACTCATGGTATCGGATGAAAAGCGCGGTCAGAACTCAAATCGAAAACTGCTGCGCGAAAACCAGGAGCTTATGCGAGCAGCTTTGCAGCTTCCTTGGCGAAGTAGGTGATGGCGAAGTCTGCGCCGGCACGACGAATGCCGACGAGCGACTCCAGCATGGCGCGATCGCGATCGAGCCAGCCGCGCTGGATAGCGGCCTGCAGCATGGAGTATTCGCCTGACACCTGATATGCGCCGATGGGCACGCCGAAGCGCTCGCGAGCTGCTCGCACAACATCGAGGTAGGGCATGGCGGGCTTCATCAGAATCATGTCCGCGCCTTCTTCGAGGTCGAGCTCGATTTCGCGCATGGCTTCGCGCAGGTTGGCTCCGTCCATCTGGTAGGTCTTGCGGTCGCCGAACTGCGGTGCCGAGTCGGCGGCTTCGCGGAAGGGGCCGTAGAACGCTGATGCGAATTTCGAGGCGTAGCTGAGGATCGGCGCCTGCGCGTGGCCCTCGCTGTCGAGAGCACTGCGAATGGCGGCGACGCGGCCATCCATCATGTCGCTGGGGGCAACCACGTCGGCTCCGGCCTGGGCCAGGCTGAGCGCGGTGCGGGCCAGCAGTTTGAGCGAGGGATCGTTGTCCACCTCAAAGCCGTCGCGGCCCTCAATGATGACGCCGCAATGACCGTGGCTGGTGTATTCGCAAAGGCAAACGTCGGCAATGAGGACCAGCTTTTTAGAGGCGCTGGATTGCCGCATGGTGCGAAGCGCCTGCTGAACAATGCCGCTTTCGCTCCACGCTCCGGTGCCCTGCTCATCCTTGCTCTCAGGCAGGCCAAACAGCAGCAGGCCACCGATGCCGAGGCTGGCGGCTTCTTCGGCTTCGCGCACGGCCTCATCCACAGAGAGATTGAAGACGCCGGGCATGGAACTTACTTCTTTGCGAACGCCTTCGCCGGGACAGATGAACAAGGGGTAGATGAGGTCGCCGGGCTCGAGCGTTGTTTCGCGAACAAGAGCGCGCATCTGGTCGCTGCGCCGCAACCGGCGCATACGCATTTGAGGGAAACTCATTCGTAAATTGTAGTCCAAGGGCGGATGGGGGATGGTGGGTGGTGCAGGAGGGTTGAACACGGAGGGTTGTTTACCGGGGTGGCAGTGAAGGGCGGACGACGATTCACTTAGAACTTTCCTGAAGAGCGCTTTTACTCTGACTTCGGGTACTTCGTTCAGAGAACAACTCAGAATACTCAGTAGTGATTGGCCTATCTCCCATCGCGGCTGCTCTACGCCTGTTAGTTTTCTGACGGCTTTTCGATATGGACAATCTTGAGAGCTTCCGCTGGACCGTTCGTAGCTTGAAGCTTCAGCCCGAGCTGTTCCTGAATGGCAGTGAAGATGGAAGGACCTGAACGATCCGGCGGAGTGGACTCGGCGCCGGGCAATGGTCCTTGCATCGTTTCCGGCGAGTCAAGGTTGGGGGTCCACTTCAGTTCAAGCTCGTAATTGCCCTTGAGTCCAGTTTTGTCCACGACAGGCCGACCCAATCGCTGCGATAAGAACCGCACAAGCAGATTCATCGGAATCCCATGCCCTTTTAATTCACCCCTTCCGCCGGAAAACTGAGATTCAGTGCCAGGAGTTGTCTCCTGCAACTTAGAGCCACTCTTGGCGATGACCAGAGCGTAAATTGGTCGGATCACTGTCGTGTCGTTCGCAACCAGCTTGAATCGATCGGCAAGCAATGACTGCACCATGAGCCGAAGTTGCACCATTTGATCGATGGAAGAGAGCCTATCCAGCGCTGCTGCTTGCGAATCGTCCAACTTCGCGTCGATATCGTATCGCTCAGAGTCGATCCAGCTAGGTCCCCCTGACAATTCATTGTTTGGCAAGGGAACAGAGGTCCCGCCGAAAGCCCAGCATATTAAAGCCTTGATGGTTATGTTCGTCGCGATAAACCGATCCTTCGGAGCGGCGTGTCCTGCGGCTACGATCATGCTTGGGCCAGGCACCGAAGGGGCTGCCCTTATCGAGGCCACTTCGAAGGCGGGCAACGGACCCTCCGTGTGCAGGACCTGCCCGAATAGTGGGGCCGTCTGCATTAACCCAAAAAGGACAAGGCCGACGACGGTGATCGCTGGAAACAGCGCAAGTATCAGCCTCTTTCCCCTACCTCTGTCAGTGATTCGATTCGCCATAATGGGAAATAATAGCGCCGTCGCCCATGGCCCCGGTTAACCGTCTATTCCGAAATAACTCGATAAATGAAGTAGGGAACGACCGCAGATCCCTCACTGCGTTTCGGGATGAAAAGTCCGCGTAGTTGAGCGTGTCGTCGCCTTACAGCTGCTCGTAGAGAGCCTGGTTGCGGTAGCCGAGCAGGACAACCAGGGTCCAGATGCCCATAGCGGTGCCGAACGGGAACTTGAGCAGGCTGAAGATGGCAGCGACGATGGCGACGAGGCGGCCCCATTGCGTGTGTTCCATCAGGCCCCAGCCGGCGGCGGCAGCCAGCAAGCTGCGCAGCAGGATAACCAGCCACATCAGGTGCAGGAATGCCGGACCCATAAAGAATGGCATCGGGCCATGCGTCCACGGACCCCAGGGGCCCATGGCGCCTGAGAAGAAGGCTTTGGCGAACGTAATGCCGGCGATGCCGAGCACGAATCCAAGACCCGCATAGATGAACCAGAAGATGCTGAGCACCCGGATCTTGCTGGAGTAGTTCTCCAATTCAAACTGGAGGCCGGGAACGGGAGGAACCGGCGGCGCCACCTGGCGGCCGCATTGCGGGCAAACCAGTTGCCCCTGGGCCAGAGCCTGTCCACATCCGCTGCAATACATAATCGCCTCCTTCTCTTGTTGTAGGGTCGTACGCAAATAAGGGACGGCAGGTTCCCGAAATGACAGCTACTAGCTTTTAGCTCCTAGCTTCTAGCTTGTTTGTGGTGGGGTAGGGGGCTTGCATTCCCAGGTCTCAGAATCGAGATCTGGGGTACCCGGCTTATAGCTTGTTTGTGACTCAATGGCTGGCAGGTGGCTTCCGCTTTTCCCAGCGCTCTTCGTTACGGTCGTCACGAAGCACTATGGCGGTGATTCGGCCGTCTGGCGCGCGCTCGGCGATGATCCGTGGCAAATATGAGCCTTGGGGATAGAACAGCTCGGTGGGCGTAGCGGCGGCCAGCTCGTCGATTTCGCCGTAGCGGTTGCGCCCGTAGAGCTTTTCGTTTTGCCAGAAGAGGGTCATGCCGGTGTAGCCGTTTGGCTCCACGTATTCCCCTGCCAAGTTGTCAATCTGCGCCTGAGTGAGCCGGATGGCCGGTGGATGAAGGGGGATGAGGGTTCGCTCAGAGTAGGGCGGCGGCTCAGGCTCGCGCACCAGGCCTTTGCCGATGCGTTGATTGGGTGCAGCGGGCAGGCGATGGTCGAGCAGCCAGCGCGGCAGCTCCGGCTCGTTGTATGCTCGGGCCCAGGTGTCGTGGTGCATGCCCTGATAGATCCATAAGCGAACGCGGCCGCCGGAGGCTTTCAACGCCTCGTACATGATCTCGCTCTGTCGGATATTCACGACCGTGTCTTCAGTGCCATGAAAGAGCCAGAAAGGGGTGCGTCCAACGGCCCGGGCATATTCGCCTGGAAGTGAGTATGCGCGCGTCCATCGCTCGGGCGCGTAGCTCCAGAAGATCCCGCTGGAGGAGATGGCGACGGCGGCCCAGCGGTGGGGGTAGAGCTGCGCCAGTTCCCACGCACCGTAGCCTCCCAGCGAGAGGCCGGTCAGATAGGTGCGGTCGGCATCGCCGTTGAACTCGGCTGTCTCGCGATTGAGCGTGGCCATGGCCATTTCCATGCTGGCCGGGTCGGTCCAATAAGCATTCTGCGGGCACTGCGGCATCACGATGACGAAGGGCCAGCGTTCTGGATGATCGCGCACTTGCTCGGGCAGTCCGATTTGCGTTTGCCACATGCCTTCGCTGCCCCGTTCGCCACGGCCATGCAGAAAAAGGATGATGGGCCAGAGCTTGTGGTCGTCGGCGCGCCAATCTTCAGGAAGGTAGACCTGATAGCGGTAGGAAACGCCGCGCACCACAATGCTGCGATTGAGGAAGCCAGTTTCCTGCGGCGGTTTGTTGCGATTTTTGCTTTTAGCAGCGGAGGCGGGATGAGGCACCACGAAGACCGCGAGGGCCAGCCATGCTATCAGGCAAACGGAATGGAACCGACGAGCAATAAGCATTGCAAATTCCAATGTCAAATATACCGGCATGAAACAGGTTGGCCTGGGTTAACGCTTTAGGAGGGTTGCTGTATCGCGCCCTGGATTAATCAACTAAAGCGATTAACCATTGGAATATAGATGCCGGGAAGACCTATTTTGTGGCCACCGGCGCTTCCTGAATTGCGGTAATCGAATTACCGGGATTTTCCTTTCGGTTTTCTTACGCGCCCCATGAAAGAATCACAGTTGAATATGCAATCGGAACTTATGAAGACGCTCGAACCCGGAGACATGCTGGACCACTACCGGCTTGAGGCGACTATTGCGCATAGCGGCATGTCGACGCTTTACCGCGCGACGGACCTGAACAGCGGCAAGCTGGTCGCGCTCAAAGTGCCCCATCCTGAGATGGAGGCTGATCCCGTTTTGCTGGAGCGCTTCAACCGCGAGCAGGAGATTGGCCAGGAGCTTGACCACCCGGGCGTGGTGAAGACGTTTAACAGCGAGCATCGCAGCCGCTTGTACATGGTGATCGAGTGGGTGGAGGGCCGCCTGCTTCGATCCATCATGAACGAAGAGGGCATAGGTGGCCGCCGATTGCCGATCGAGCGCGCGGTGAAGATCATGCTGCGGCTGTGCGACGCGCTTGATTACATGCACAAGCACGGCGTGGTTCATCGCGATATGAAGCCGGAAAACGTGATGGTGATCGATGACGACCACATCAAGCTACTCGATTTTGGCATTGCCATGAAGGAAGATGCGCGGCGACTGACATTTGCAGGACCTTCGCCCCTGCTGGGCACGCCGGACTACATCGCTCCGGAGCAGGTGAAGGGCCAGCGCGGAGATCAGCGCAGCGATATCTATGCACTGGGCGCCATGTTCTTCGAGATGTTGACCGGGCAACCGCCTTTTACGGGTCCCAGTCCATTAGCCATCATGAACGAGCGGCTGATTGCCGATCCACCACCCGCACGCAAACTGAACGCAGAAATAACTCCGCAGATGCAGGAAGTTCTCTTTCGAGCCTTGGAGCGCGATCCTCGTCATCGTTACGCAACCGCCCACGAAATGGCCTGGGATCTTGAGCACCCGGAATCGGTTGGCGTGGAAGAAGGTCAGCGTCGTCCATCGATTCACCAGAGGCTTCCCGGCGGGCGCAAGATGATGATGTATGCGCTGTTGGCCCTGGTGCCGATCCTGATTTTTGGCCTGATGATTGCGCTGGCTAAACGCTAAGCGGCCGCCGTAAACTACTTCCGGTCGAATACGTCAGAACAAGAGAACTGCGGGGCATGGGGATGAAAATTAAAAAAATTGTGGGTGTAGCGCTGGTTTTGTTGCCCACGCTGCTGTCGGCTGAAAAGAAACCGAAAGTTGCTGAGGCAATCAACCAGGCGCACACGGTATACGTTCAGGCCGCAGACGGTGAAGAGACCAAGCCCGGCCTCTCCAGGCAGGATATGCAGGCGATTGCGAATGTTCGCACCCTTTTGCGCGGCTGGGGCCGTTATACGGTTACGAATGAACGCAGCAAAGCGGACCTGATTTTTGTGGTTCGTACCGCTATTGGCGGGGGGATGAACAACGGCGGGGGCCCTGCAATGGGCCGGGGAACGCAGGGGAACGGAACGGGAGTGGGACCCGGCGGGAGTGACATGCCGGCACCGCAGAGCGGGCAGCAGTTTCCAGGACAGGGAAGAGACAGCATCACCCCGGATGACAATCCCTTCAACGTCGATCGTCTGGACGTGTGCCAGTTGAAACCCAATGGAAAACTGACAGGTGCTCTGTGGAGCCGTTCGATGGATGGCGGCCTTGCTCCGCCTCGAATCCTTCTGTTTGCCCAATTCAAAGACGACGTTGAGAAGGCGTTTCCGGCGCCCGTTGCTGCCGCGCCCCAACCGACAGCTCCGTAACGATCAAAGTATGAATGGCTGAGTTTAGGGCCCGCGGGAATTTCTACTGCGTGCGGGCTCTGCGGCGACCATCAGCCTGCGCGAATGACAACTTATAGGAAATGTATGTGGATTTCAGCTCCCGGGGGAAACTCCGTCGGGGCCAATGACATGACCTTCCCCACCTCTCGACTGTAAGATTCTCGTTAAGTATCCATACAGTTCTTGTGAGAGGTTTTCGAATGCGGCGTTTTCGCCATTTTGCATTTTTGTCTGTTGTCTTCGTGTGTCTGCTCGCGCTTTCGGCCGGGCTGAGCTCCCAAACAATCCCGCTGACTGTTGACGCGATCGGGACGCAGCAGAAGTTATTGCACGTCAGTGAAACGATTCCGGTGTCGACTGGAAAACTCACGCTCTATTACCCCAAGTGGATTCCGGGCGAGCACGGACCTGATGGCCCGATTGCGAGTCTCACCGGATTGAAATTTTCGGGTGCGGGAAAAACCATTCCGTGGGTGCGTGACACGCTGGATGTATACACGTTTCACTTGGACATTCCCGCGGGCGTTAAAAACCTCGACGCAAGTTTCGACGTCATTGAGCCGCAGGGCTACTCAGCTACGGACAAGTTGATGGTGCTGGAGTGGAATACGGTCGTTCTCTACTCTGCCGGCACTCCGGCGCAGCAGCAGATATTTGAGGCGAAGCTGAAATTGCCGGAGGGATGGAAGTTTGGCACGTCGCTGCCGATCAGCAAGCAGGCCGGCAATCAGGTTGCATTCAAACCGATCTCATCGGACATGCTTGTGGATTCGCCGGTGATTGCCGGCCAATACTATCGCGCCATCGACATTACACCAGCGGGCGAAGCAATCCATCACGAACTCGATATGGTTGCCGATAGCGAGGCTGCGTTGAACATAAGCGCGGATAACCAGAAGCAAATGGTGAACCTGGTTGCAGAGTCGGGCAAGCTGTTCGGCGCGCGCCACTATCGCGACTATCATTTTCTACTGACGTTGAGCGATCACGTTGCGCACTTCGGACTCGAACATCACGAATCGAATGACAGCCGGTTAGGCGAGCGCGCGCTGCTGGGGCCGGGCGCCGGCATGTCGCTGGGCAGTTTGCTGGCGCACGAGTTCGTGCATTCGTGGAACGGGAAGTATCGTCGCCCCGCGAGTTTGACAGTGCCTTACTACGAACAGCCGATGGAGACTGACCTGCTATGGGGCTACGAAGGACTTACTGACTACCTGGGACCGTTGCTGGCTGCACGCAGCGGATTATGGACGAAGGAGCAGTACCAGGATCAGATGGCGACGATCGCAGGCGCTCTTGGGCCTGGGCGCCCGGGCCGCACATGGCGGCCGCTGCTTGATACGGCAATTGGGGAGCCGGGCGTGAGTGGGCGCGGAGGCTGGTTCACATGGCGTCGTGGCACCGACTACTACGACGAAGGCGACCTGCTCTGGCTTGAGGTGGCCACCATTATTCATCGCGAATCGAAGGGCGCGAAGTCGATTGATGATTTCTGCCACGAATTTCATGGCGGCGCAAACAATGGGCCGGAGGTGAAGACCTACACGTTTGAGCAACTGACGGGCGCGCTGAATGCCATCGCACCGTATGACTGGGCCGGGTTCTTCAAGACGCGGCTTGAATCCACGTCAGCCGATGCGCCGGTGGGCGGCATTGAAAACGGCGGATGGAAAGTTGTGATGAACGAGAAGCCGCCCCGCTCGCCGGAACGACGTGGCGGAGCCGGGTACACCTATTCTCTGGGCCTGCAGATTGGCGCAGATGGAACGGTTTCGGATGCGATTGTGGGCGGCCCCGCGTTTCAGGCGGGCATTGCGCCGGGAATGAAATTGATCGGCGTAAATAGCCGCGTGTACACGGCTGACGTGTTGGCCGATGCGGTGAAAGCCGCCAGCGCCAGTAAGGAACCCATCGCGCTGCAGGTGGTGTCAGACGATTACATCCACACCTTTAACGTGAACTATCACGGCGGGCCGCAATATCCGCACCTGGTGCGCATTGAAGACAAGCCGGACTATCTTGATGAACTGATTAAACCGCAGGCTGCTGCGCAGTAACTGTGTTCCATCGGAGAGTGTGCGGTTGGGGACTAAGTATCCAGCCGCACATCTAGCGGGCGGATTCGAGGACAGGCCGCTATTTCGGCCGACGGTTCATTTTCGATTCTCAGAATCCATGCGCTGACTTCTTCGCGAAGCGGCGCAACTTCAATGCCTGCAAAAACAGCGGGGCAATGCGAAAGCCTTATGTGTGCTCTGCGCAACAGTGAGACCGCGCCGGCGCGATTGCCGCGCTGCAGATGATGAAAGGCGGCCGCGATTTGAATGAGCGCCTGAAGAAAGCGTTTCTCCTGCCCATCTAACGTCAGCCAAACGCTCTCCCAATGCTCATGCGCGTCAAAAAACTTGGCCTCTCGATAGCATCGGAGGCCCTCGGCAAGCGAACCACTGTTCCAGTCAAGTGTCACGCGTCCAGTATCGCCTACTGGCTGTCACGCATCGCACGATCATTGAGCAGGCTGCTGCGAATTTTTATTGTTTGATGACGGTTCCGTCACGAAGGCGAATCTCGCCCCATCCCCCGTTTAAGGGGTCATTCTTGAACGGAGATTTCGCGGCTTCCTTTTCGTCGATTTCAATACCCCATCCCGGCTTCTCGCTTACCCACAAATAGCCGTCGCGCATTTCCGGGCATCCCTGAAAGATGGCCTGGGTTCGCTCGTTGAATGGCGAATACTCTTGAATGCCGAAGTTATAACTCACCAGGTCGAGCGTTACATTTGCCATGTGTCCCACCGGCGAAACGTCGCCCGGGCCATGCCACGCCGTTTTGACACCAAACTGTTCCGCCATGATCGCAATTTTGCGTGCCGGGCTGAATCCTCCCGCCTGCGAAACATGAACGCGGATGTAGTCAATCAGTTGCTCCGTGATCAACGGCTGCCACTCGTGCGGACTGTTAAAGAGTTCACCCATGGCGATCGGCGTGGCGCAGTTCTGGCGGATCTGGCGAAAATAGCCGATGTCTTCCGGCGACAGAGGATCTTCAAGAAAGAACATCCGGTATTGCTCCGCCTGTTTGCAGAACTGAACTGCTTCATTGGGCGAAAGACGCTCATGCATGTCATGGAGCAATCCAACCTCGTCCCCGAGTTCGCGGCGGCAAGTTTCCAGCAACTTCAGCGCACGTCGAACCTGCATTTCCCGGTCGAAAAGCGGCTTGTCGTGTAGCGCTTTGGCTCCGCCGGTCTGACTGTGCGACGAACCGTACCCAGCCATCCCAGGAAGGCCAACCTGCACGCGAATGTTTCTAAATCCCTGGCCAATAAATTTTTTCGCGTCGGCCACAACATCTTCAAAATCTTCGCCGCTAGCGTGTGCGTAGCAGTCAGCGGCCTCGCGACATTTACCGCCGGCGAGCTGATACACGGGCATTCCGGCCTGGCGTCCTTTGATGTCCCATAGCGCCTGATCAACTCCGCTGATGGCGTTGTTCAGCACCGGTCCATTCTTCCAGTAGGAACTGTCGTAGCAGGATTGCCAGATGTCTTCAATGCGGTCCGTGGTTTTTCCCAGCAAAAACGGTTTGAGGTACTTTTCAACTGCAGGCTTCACCAGGTCGGCGCGTTGCGTGAACGTGGCGCATCCATAGCCGTAAAGTCCGTCCTGGTCGGTAGTGATCTTCACCACGGTGAGACGAACTCCGGCAGGCGCACATTCAATGACGCTGATGTCTTTGATACGCGGGGCCGGCATACCGCGCGTGGCACGGCTCACTTGCTCTTCGGCTTGTATCGTGCGCGGCGAAAGGGCCAGAGCACCAGTACCCGCAAGCGTCATGAGGAAATTGCGGCGATCAACTCTCATTGGGGAAATATCCTTTCATTTTCTTTTAGCGCAGGCAAATTTAGCAGCTTTGACGGAGACCAGATTCTACTCCGGCGAAGTACTAATGGGAAAATGCCGGGAGCGACGTCTAGTAGTTAATCTGGTCGCGGCGGTCACAAGCGACCATAATGTAGCCGTCGTTTCCTGGACAATGCGGTTTCTCGAACGGCGCTACAATACGTGGTGGTTCTGGGAGGCGTAAGTGAGGATTACCAGGCGTTCGGCGATGAAGATAGGCATGGCAGGTGTGTTGGCGGCATCGGTGAGTGGCGCCGCAAAAGAGGCTGAAGGCGTGCGCCGAAGTTTTCGACTTGGTGGGCCGGTATTTTTGAAGACTGAAGATCCTGCCCTTCTTGCAAGAGAACATCGCAGGCTGGGCTATGGGGCCGCCTATTGTCCGGAATTTGCCACGCTGGATGACCTCAAGACAGTGAGGGAAATTGAGCGCAGTTTCGCGGCCGAGAACGTAATCATCGCTGAAGTTGGCGCGTGGCGCAATATGTTTGATCCGGATTCAGCTAAGCGGAGCGCCAATCTTGAATATGTGGTTCAGCGCTGCGCACTCGCAGATGAGATCGGGGCACGCTGTTGCGTGGACATCGCCGGATCATTCAACAAGGACAGCTGGTACGGGCCTGATCCGCGCAATCTCTCCAGGGAATTCTTCGAGCAAACGGTTCAGAATTGCCGATACATCCTCGACCACGTGAAGCCCAGACGAACCCGTTTCACAATTGAAATGATGGGTTGGAACCTGCCGGATGGACCCGATGCTTATCTGGAACTTTTGAAAGCCGTGGACAGAAAGGCGTTTGCGGTTCATCTCGATATTTGCAACGGCATCAACTCACCGCGCAGGTTTTACGAGAACTCCGCCTTCATTCGCGAGTGCTTTAAAAAACTCGGGCCCTGGATTGTTTCCTGTCACGGGAAAGACCTCAAGTGGATTATTGAATACAACGTGCGCTTCAAAGAGGTCGCACCGGGGAGCGGTCAAATCGATTACGGGACATATATAGATGAAATTGCGCGGCTCAATGCGGACATTCCGTTGATGCTTGAGCACATGAACACCGAAACCGAATACGACGATGGGCGCAAATACATACAAGCACTCGCAGCATCAAGAGGACTGGTATTAAATCCGGCGCCGCTTCACGCTTCTGCGACGGAGTCGGCGGATCGATCCTCTCGCGAGGGAAGCATATGAGCAGCCGTGGAAAGATCTCGCGGCGACGTTTTGTTCAGATTGGCTCGGTAGGTGCTGCAGCTACGGCGCTCACTAGTAAAGTCATGATGGCCGCCGGAAAATCTGAATCGATGATCAACATCCCTGACGATGGATGGCGTTTATGGCCCGACACTGAAGCCGCATGGGAACATGATGAACTCTATTTACCAGACGAGCTCAACTTGGCATCGCTTCCCGTGCATCCGCCGACGGGAGGCTGGAATGCACTCAACTACCAGCAAGGAATCCCAGTAGCATTGCCCGCGTCGGTTGAGCAGTACTACTGGGGCCGTCTTGGCTCTCGGGCATATACAAAAGCAGAGTACGAATATGCCGACACCGACCCGAGGGTGATGAACGGGGCATATCGCGGCGTATCGTGGTTCTGGCGTGATTTCGAGTTGCCCGCCGCAGCGCCTGGCAGGCAGGTTACGCTGTGCATTCGAGGTTACCGTCAACGTGTGGAAGTCTTCGTTAACCGAAAGCTAGCCGGCTACGATCTCATTTCGGAAACGTCGTACGAATGTGACATTACGCCCATGCTGCGACCGGGTGTGAACCAATTGGCTCTGCGCATCACGCAGCCGGGAGGAGTTTACGATTGGCGCGATTACACCAAATTGCGCTGGGGTGCGAAAGAGTTCCACGCTGGACGCGGCTTTGGAGGAGTAGACCGTGGCATCACGCTTCACATTCACGACGAGATTTTTCTAAGTGATCTGTGGGTGCTCAACACGTCGCAAGCCGCAAGTGTCCGGGCTCACGCTGAAGTACACAACACGCTTGGGCGCGCGGCCAATGGGCGCATTCGATTTTCAATTCTCGATCGTGAAACTGGGTCCGTGCTTGCGACGGCCATAGCGCAAACAGAGATTGCAGCAGGAGCGAGCACAGTCTTGCAGGCCACATTGGAACACCCCGGTGCGAAGCTTTGGTCGGTTGAGAATCCTCATCTTTACCGGCTGCGGGCCGAGCTTGATACAGGGACTAAAGGCGTGCAGGCCCGTGGTAGTCGTGAAAGGGTTTTTGGATTCCGCTGGTTTGAGCCTGTAGGAATCGGTACCGATGCGATGCTGATGCTCAACGGGCAGCGCATCCGAATGTACTCGGCAATTGAATTCGGCACGTGGGGATTTAACGGGTTGTGGCCCACGCCAGAACTCGCTCGCAAGGGCGATATGGCAGCCAAGGCTCTAGGTCTCAACGCGCTGCAATACCATCGCAATCTCGGCAAGCATGAAGAGTTGCAACAAGATGATGAACTCGGGTTGCTTCGCTACATGGAGCCAGGCGGTGGTGTGCTTTCATTCCTCAACGACGAAGAACTTTATTTCCTTCGAGCTGCGGATCCGACCCCACCGCCTGTCGATACCTCGGGCAATGGTGGCGAACCGAACACCTGGGGCCAGCGCTATATGCGCTTTCGCATCCTGCGCATGATTCGCGATCATCGCAGCCATCCTTCAGTCGTGATGTACAACCTGCAAAACGAGCGCAATCCCGACCTTCGTAATCCGCGTATTTTTAATGTGCTTCGCGCCATGCACCAGGCCGACCCAAGCCGCACGGTTGTTTTGCATTCCGGCATTGGAACCAACAACCAGGCCTTTATGCTGCCCTATAGCGACACAATCCATGTTGAAGATGGAAAAGGCTATTCCGGCTGGGCAGATGCGCATACGGTGGGCGGCGCTGGGGTATGGCAAGACAGTCTTTACAAAAACCCGCGAGAGTTCACGCAATATAGCGGCAATCGTCGCGAGATCAGCATGCAGGGTGAAATGCTGGGTTGGGCCGCGCCGGATAATCACGCAGCCAAACTCGATTCCATTCTCGCGGGTGGCGGTCACAGCTTTGATCGCGCCGATCACGAACGTATTCTCGAAGCATATGATCGCTTTCTCGACAAATGGGGTTTTCGTAAAGCATTTCCTACGGCCTCAGCGTTATTTGAAGATGCGGGCGACAAACTCTACGATACTTGGGGCCGAATCCTGCAGGTAATTCGCACCGACGACGCCAGTGATTTCCTTGTAATCAATGGTTGGGAAGATCAACCCATTGATAGCCACAGTGGCCTCGTTGACAATCAGCGAAACTTCAAAGGCAATCCGGCGCTGATACGCAGTGCGCTTGAGCCTTTACGACCGGTAGTCCAGCCGCGCGGAGTGGTGCATAAACCTGGGGAGAGCTTTCTGCTTGATCTTTTTCTGCTGAATGAGACGCATGAACCCATCACGGGCAAGTTGACGCTGAGCACTACGGATCCTACGGGGAAGGCCGCCGTTCTTGGCACCTATCCAGTCCCGCAGTTTGTGCGCAATCAGTTTGCGTATCCAGTTGCCGAGGCAGTCGAGTGCCCACCACTTACCGCGGAAGGGCACTACGAACTTAAATTGACACTCGACGGCGCAAAGTCTGCAGTGGGCTCCACGCGAATCTTCGTTGTCGATCCGTCGCCCCAGCACGAGCAGGTGCTTCATGCGGGAGTGCTCGGAGACTTGGACTTCTTCACGGCGATGGTTCCGCACGGTGCATTGACCGCTGAGGATTTTGAAGCGCAAGGAAAGTACGACCTGGCAATCTGGCTCGCCTCCAGCAGTGAGGAACCTTCGCAACTCATCGAGAGGGTTCAAAGAGGTTTGCCGCTGCTTGTCTTAGCACGCGGCGCCGTCGGAGCCGACTCGGCAGCCAAGGCCTTGTCCGAGGCTGGCGCATTCACATATGCCGGCCGAGCGGGTGAAAGCCGCGGCTGCTGGATGGGAACCTGGGTGTTTGTGAAGGATCATCAGGCCTATCGCGGCCTTCCCACTAACCAGGTAATGAAATGGGAGTATCAGGTGGATTTCCAGGAAGCCACTGGTCTGATGGTTGACGGTCCCGGAGTAGATGTTATCGCCGGCTTTGGCCGCGACCATGATACGAAATTGGGTGCAGCTACGTTTAGCGCGCAATTGCGGCAAGGGGCAATTCTTTTTCAGGCCGTGCGAGGTATTCAGCCGCTGCTGCGCGAGCGTTTCATTGTCAATTCGGCTCGTCTGTTATGTCGTCCCCGCGACTAAGTATATAAGTCGCGTATTACTCATAGCGCTGAAGTTACTAAATCTAATAACTCCTCGCTGGTGAGAGGCAGAGGGTTTGCCTTCATGCTGCTAGCGTGCGCTGCTTTTTCAACTACTCCGGGCAGATCGGCTTCAGTTATGCCCCATGCGTGTAGCGCTGGTACGTTGAGTTCCGCGTTAAGCGATCGCACCCACTCAATGCCATCTTCCGCGTTTGCTTCAGGCTGGCCGGTGAGCAGACGGGCGATGACCGCATAACGTTCCAGCGCGGGATGCTGTCGTGCACGCTGTCGAAGCGCGGCGACGTTCGCCGCCATCCCATGCGGCAGTAGTGCAGCACAGAGCGCGCCGTGCGGCGCTTTCCACGAACCTCCGAGCGGAGCGGCAAAACCATGCACAACTCCTAGTCCCGCATTCGAAAGCGCAAAGCCGCCGAACAGACTTCCGAGTGCCATGTCACTACGTGCTTCTTTATCTCCACCGTCGTTGTACACGCGGCGAAGCGCACCGCCGACACGCCTGATCCCGTCCGTGCAAAGTGCATCAACGAGTGGATTGGCGCGCGAGCTAACGAAAGGCTCAATAAGCTGCGTTAGGGCATCGAGCCCGGTAAATGCGGTTATTGCCGGCGGTGTTTCGTAAGCCAGTTCAGGATCGACCAACGCGACGCGCGGCAACATGAGCGGACTTCGTAAGCTCGCTTTCACGCCGTGCTCGGTTGAGCCAAGCACGGCGTTTCGCGTTACCTCGCTGCCCGTACCTGCAGTTGTTGGCACAGCAATGAACGGCAAGGACGGAGTGCTGATCGTGCGCCCTTTTCCCACCACTTCAAGAAACTCCAGCGGCTCGCCGCCATTGGTTGCAATCGCGGCAATTGCTTTTCCGGCGTCGATTGCGCTGCCTCCGCCAATCGAGACAATCACGTCGCAGCCAGCGCTCCGTATGCGCCTTACGCCCTCGCGTACCAATTCAATTGTAGGTTCGCCGGGCACGGCAAACGCCTCCGCCGCGAGTGCTGAGATGAGCCATGCTGGGCGCTCCGTTGAAGCACCGGTAACTACTAAGGGACGTGTGCCGAAGGTGCGCACCAACTCAGGGAGACTGGCGGCAGTACCCTCGCCGAAAATGATCTGTGTTGCGGTTGCAAATTCAAAGCGCACTCTTCTACCAGCCTTGCGGATCGGGAAAAACTGCGTTGAAAGTTGCCCTCTGGCGTGGCTGAGCCATCATGTCCGCCACCGTATCCCGCCATTTCGCGTAGTGAGCGGTTTCTCTGTGTGCGGCCGCGGCGTCCGTCGTTCGGTAAACCTCCACCAGCACGAACTTTGTTTCGTCGTCCTGTTGCTGGACTACATCGAAGCGCGCGATTCCAGGTTCCTGAACGCTGTTGCGAGCATTCTCAATCGTGGCCTGCCTGAACTCCGCGACCGACTCAGGTTTCACTTGCACATGCACGTGAACGATAAACATCAGATTCGCCTCCACTTCATATCCTAACGCCAAGCTCTTCGCGTATGATGTCCACGCTGTGATCCAGTGGCGAAACTATGATGATGGAAAACTTGCAGCATGCGCACTCCAGGATTTATATCGATGCGCGTGCTTTCAGGCGGAGAAAATGAAGCGCCTTTTGTTCCTCGCTATGGTTTGCTGGTCAGTCGCTTCTGCCGGGGCCCAAACATTTGTTTGCGGAGTCGCGAAGCCAGGGGAAATTCGCTTGACGAATTCCTCACTGTATTCTGCCACCATTGCAGGTTTCGATCTAGCTACCGCTCCCGAAGTTGGCGCAAATTCCTGCTCCAGCGATAAGCCGTTCTTCTTATCGATTCCACTGCCGGAAGGGAGCTATCGAGTTACCGTCGTTCTGGGCGGCAGCCGGGAGTCAGTCACCACGGTTTGGGTTGAGGCAAGGCGACTGATGCTTGAAAAGATTGCAGTGAAAGCGAACGGATCAGACACGCGCATCTTCGACACGAATCTGAGGGTGCCGGAGATAGACGGCGACACAGCGAACCTGGTTAAGCTCAAACCCCGCGAAATTGGGAATCTGGATTGGGATAGAAAGCTGACAGTTGAATTCAACGGAGATCATCCAAGTTTTCGCTCTATCTCCGTCGAGCCAATTCACGAGCCGACTATCTATCTTGCCGGCGATTCAACCGTAGTCGATCAGGACGTAGAGCCTTGGGCGGCATGGGGTCAGATGCTACCGCGCTTTTTCAAGCCGGGAATTGTGATTGCGAATCATGCTGAGTCCGGTGAGACAATCCGAAGCTTCGTTACCGAACAGAGATTTGCCAAGGTCATGTCACTGCTGCGGCCCGGCGACTACTTGTTCATGCAGTTCGGTCACAATGATCAAAAGCCTCACGCCGTTTCGCTCGATGACTATAAGCAACTACTCATTGATTACATCCAGAAGATCCGCGACAAAGGCGCTACGCCGGTACTTGTGACCAGTATGAATCGTCGCACATTCGATGCCGATGACAAGATTTCTAACTCGCTTGATGGATATCCTGCGGCGATGCGTGAGATTGCCGCGGCGCAAGACGTGGCATTAATTGATCTGAACGCGATGAGCAAGACCATGTTTGAAGCAATGGGCCCCGACGGCACACTAAGGGCATTCATGCATTATCCGGCGAATGCGTTCCCAAACCAGACTGAGGCTATCAGCGACGATACTCACTTCAACAAGTACGGCGCATATGAGTTAGCGCGTTGTGTCGTGCGCGGAATTCGCGTCAATAAGATTCCAAGTGCCGAACTGCTCGACTCAGATATTTCCGTCTTCGACCCGGCGCATCCCGACTCCGAAGCTTCTTTTGAGTTACCCGCGACGCCAATACCCGTGAAGAAGCTATTCGCGGTGAATGAGTATGGAGCAAAGGGAGACGGCACGACACTTGATACCGTATCGATTCAGAAGACAATTGACCGCGCTGCTATCGCTGGGGGGACCGTCACCTTTGAGCCTGTCGCATATCTATCGGGATCGTTGTTCCTTAAATCGGGAGTTACGCTCCTTGTGCCGGAAGGCGCAATCATTCTCGGATCGGAAAGGCTTGAAGATTATCCTTCGTTGCCGACCCGCATTGCAGGCATAAAGATGACATGGCCTGCTGCCCTGATAAACGTCCGGGACCAACAGCGAGTAACTATCACCGGAAAGGGCACTATCGACGGTGATGGGCCGCCGTGGTGGAAATCCTATTGGGACCTCCGCGCTACTTACGAGCCGCGAGGGTTGCGCTGGGCAGCGGATTACGATGCGCGCCGTCCGCGCTTGTTGCTGATTCAGAATTCTTCGCAGGTGCAACTCGGCGGCGGCATCGAACTGAAGCGATCTGGATTCTGGACTGTTCAAATTCTCTACTCACACGATATTCACGTGAATGGCGTGATCATTCGCAATAATGAAGGCGGCAAAGGGCCAAGCACCGACGGCATTGACATTGATTCGTCGCGCAAGGTGCTAGTGGAACATGCCGACATTGATGTGAATGATGACGCACTGTGTCTGAAGTCCGGTCGTGATGCCGATGGTCTGCGCGTTAATCGACCTACAGAAGATATCGTCATTCGCGACTCGATTGTTCGGCGTGGCGCCGCAGCCATCACCATCGGCAGTGAAACCTCTGGCGGTTTCCACAATATAGAGGTATATAACATAACGGCACTCAGCGGAGTGCCGTCGGGAGTACTGTTCAAGTCGGCGCGCACACGCGGAGGCCATACCAGCGACATACGAATTCACGACCTGACGCTTGATGGTGTGGCGGTTCCGATTCATATAACAATGAATTGGAACCCGACTTACAGTTATGCCACCATACCTCCAGATATCAAGAACGTCCCGCCTTACTATAAGGTGCTCGCGATGCCCGTTTCGCCCCAGCAAGGATTACCGCATTTCAGGAACGTGCATTTCTGGAACATCAAGGCAACCGGCGCTACCACTGCGTTCAACGTCGGTGCCTACGCGAACGCACCACTCGAAAACTTTCGCTTTGATCACCTTGACATTGATGCCAAAACCGCCGGGAGTATTGCGAACGCAAAGAACTGGATCATTACCGACAGCACCATCAGAACCGCCGATGGTAGTAAGCCCGTTTTCAATGATTCGATAATCAACACTTCGGTTGACGTTCCGTTTGGAGAGCCAGTTACGCAGCCATAACGGGCCGCGCAGCGATGCGGCCCCGTGCCAATTGACGACTTTCCGCGACGATCCCGCTCTAAACTTCCTCTCCATCCTGCCGATAAACTCTTATGCGTCAATTGCGCCTATGGACCGCGTGCGCGAGTTCGATTCCTGAAGGGGGATCTGTCCCATTTTGGGCATTTGAAGGCGCGTGGTTCCAAATCTTCCAGGAGTATATGGATGACTCCAAAGCAGTATGGAAAGCGCCGTCGCGGTGCCCTAGAATGGTCGACGAAATCACCACGATCCCGGGCCCGGCATTGCGCATGCACTCGCGTTTCTACAGTTCGTCTACCAATAAGACTGGCGTAGCAGCCTTTTGCAGATGTGTCAGAGTGCTTTTGTGGGTCACTGCGCTATCGTTGACGCTACCAGTCGCAGCACTGAATCCCGCTCGCAACATCGATCAGTATTTTCACGAGTCGTGGAATTCGCAACGCGGTCTGCCCGGTGAGGCCGTCTACCAGATCCTGCAGTCGCAGGACGGATACATCTGGCTGAGAACCTCGGCTGGGCTGGCGCGGTTCGATGGCGTGCGGTTTGTGTCGATGGACGACGCATTGGGCCACGAACCTGTGAAAGCAATTGCGATGGGCGCAGATGGCGATCTGCTGATTCGTACCACCTCAAAGACAGTTGCCTACAAGCACGGCAAGTTTGTTGACTATCTTCCCGCAAAACCGGTGCCTGACGGTGAAATTCGAGAAATATATGAGACCAGCAGGCACGAAGTATTGATTGGCTCCGACAACTTTATCTATGGTGTAACTCGCGATGGCATTCGCACGCTACGAAACAATACAGCCTGGATCAATGCTTTCCTTGAAGACACCAGCCACAACACCTGGATCGGCGGTAACTACAATCTATATTCCTTCCGTGACGGCAAGCTCTCTTTAGCGGCTCCGTTGGGGAAATACGAAAACATCTTCGCCCTTGCGGAAGATCGAGCCCACACCATATGGCTGGGAACGCCGCATGGCCTGTTGCGGCTTCATCAGAATCCGATATTTCTCGAACCTTATGGGCAAGGTATCTTGCGTTCCGGAATCAATCAGGTCTTTGCTGATGCACAGAACAATCTCTGGCTCGGCACAAGTTCCTCTGGTCTGGTGCGAGTTACGGCAGGACGGGTTTCGTCGTTTATGGCAACCGACGGTTTGTCTGACAACGGCGTCCTTGCAATCTTCGAAGATCGGGAGGGAAGCCTGTGGGTGGGCACGGCAAGTGGGCTCGACCGCTTTCGTGATACAAAGTTCACCACGCTCACGGTGAAAGAGGGACTGCCTTCCAACGACGTGTCCACCGCCATAGCCGCTCGCGATGGCAGCATCTGGGTACTGTGCTCTTACGGCGGCCTTGCCCACATGCGAGACGGCAAAGTGGTAAGTGTGTTGACCAAAATCCCGGGACTTCCGTCCATTCATGGCGCGACGCTGTATGAAGACAAAACCGGCGCAATATGGATGGGCGCATTCGGGGCATTAACCAGAATCGATAATGGCAAGGTCACGGTATACAACTCCGATCCGCGGCTATCAAAGGAATACATCTCATCGATCAGTGAAGATGACGAGGGACTGATCCTGGGAACCTCTGGGATGGCCATGTTTCGCTTCAAAGAAGGAAAGACATACCCGTTTCTTGTCCGGGGTAGAGTAACTCCCCTCACGGCGCCGGGTAACTATGTATTCGCCACTTACAGGCAGCCATCAGGGACAATCTGGTTTGGAACGGTGAAGGGTCTTTTCCTCTATAAACCTGGAACCATTCCGGTGCGTCAGGCAGGCATCGATTTTCCGGTGACCACCATCTCCGACGATGCAAGAGGCAATCTCTGGCTAGGTGGCCGAATCCCAGGTATCACGCGCTTTCGCATCAGCGATGGGCAGGTGGTGCGCTACTTGAAGAGCTCGGGCCTGTTCAATACTTACTCCTATCGTGTGCTCCCAGACCCTCTGGGCAATCTGTGGATGGGGACTGCAGATGGAATTTACGTGGCGAAGGCAAACGATCTGGACAATTTCGCGAACGGGATCATCAGCACGGTACCTGCCACCAGATTCGACGCAACCGACGGCATGAAGACAAGTGAGGCCAATTATGGCGCTCTAGGGTCCGGCGGATGCATGGGGCAAAACGGAATACTCTGGTTCACGACCACTGACGGTCTTGTCCAAATCGACTCACTCCATATCCCCCAGAATAAGCAGATCCCTCCCGTGATCATCGAGAGTGTGATTGCCGACGATCTGCAGTTCAATGCGGATCGCGACGTGCTGATTCCCCCCGGAAAAGACAAGATCGAACTTCATTACACGGCACTCAGTTTGCGCATCCCCGCACGCGTGCAATTTAAATACATGCTCAAAGGATATGACCGTGACTGGGTCAATGCAGGTGTAAGGCGCGTTGCCTATTACAACAATTTGCCGCCGGGGAGGTACACATTCCTTGTGATGGCGCAGAATGACGACGGATTGTGGAATGCCGACGGTGCGGCAATCAATTTCAGTGTGAAGCCGCGGTACTATCAGACACCGTGGTTCATGGGTTTATGCGTTCTGCTCGCCGCGGCGCTCGCTTTCCTCATCATTCGCCTTAACAATCGCAGGTTGCGTTCGCGGGCGGCCGAACTCGAACGGCTCGTGACGGAGCGGACGAAAAGTCTACGGCTTGAAGTTAGAGATCGCCAGCGTGCTGAAGAAGCAGCAATCGACGCCAGAGAGAAAATGAGGTTCCAGGCTACGCACGATCCGCTCACTTCATTCCTTAACCGCGGAGCCATCCTCGAAATGCTGGATCGGGAACTCGCGCGGTCGTCACGAGAACATACGCCGATTGCAGTGTTAATGGCTGACCTGGACCACTTCAAGGATGTCAACGACAAATACGGTCATCTGGCCGGGGACCAGGTGCTGCGAGATGTCGGTGAGAGACTGCTGCAATCCGTACGACCTTACGATTTGATCGGACGATACGGTGGCGAGGAATTTCTCATCGTATTTCCAAACTGTATTGCGAGCGATGCGAGGGACCGCGCCGAGGAACTGCGGCGCATCGTACGTGACAGACCAATCTCAACGTCAGATGGCGCAATCTCAATCAGCGTGAGCATCGGCGTTGTTTCAATTGTCCACAATAGGCCTACATGCATGGAGCCGGACGAGATTCTGCGCGAAGCAGATGTCGCTCTTTATGCAGCCAAGCACGGAGGCCGCGATCGCTGTATCACCGTATCCGCATAGCCTCTCGACTGCCCGTTGACGATTAAGCGCGAGATAACATAACGATTCAGCCGTCGTTCGCAAGCCAATTTCATTCATCAGCACGTTCTAAAGGAACTCCACAGTCTTCAGCGAGTTCTGCAGGAGCGCGGAGATTTCCTTGATCGTCTTTCCCTCGGCCACAAGTTGCGGTAGGTCGCACAGGCGGGAGAACGCTCGAGTTCCGAGGGCTCAAGCCCGCTGGATTAACACTAAAGTCCCCGCCATTCCCCGTTCGCGTAACTCAGCAGTCCCTGGAGAAGGCGTAAGCCGCGCCGGATGATCCCGCTCGTCCAAAAATAACTTTCACACTGGGCATTTCCCTGGTATTTCGTTTGCATCCAAGGAAGTTGGAGCCTGTGCCCGCAGGATTCGGTTCGGAGGCAGTTTTGAACAGCGGCCAGCTCAATCCCGATACAATCAGACAAAATATTTACGAATTCCCCCCGCCGCCTTTCCCCTCGCTCTTTGAGATGTGTCCGTACCCGGTTTTGAAGGTTGATCACAGCTGGACTGTTGAACATATGAATCCAGCGGTCGTGAGTGTGCTCTTTAAGAGACGTCCCCCGTCTGGGGTAAGCTATTGGTCTCTCTTTGCGGACATCCTGCCACTAAACTCAGAATGGAAGTCGCATCATTATCTCGCCCTCGAAGACAACAAGCCCCCGCCCGAGTTTGTTCAATTCTTTTCCGCGCCGGTTAATCTCTGGATGGCCATTACGATTCGTCCGGTTTCAGACGGCATGTTTATATTCTTTCGGGATATTACAGCGGAGAGACGATGCGCAGAGGCGGCGGTAAAAAATGAGAGACTCGCGACACTGGGCCGGCTTAGCTCAAGTATCGTGCATGAAATCCTCAACCCGCTCGAATCCGTGACCAACCTGCTGTACCTGGCAAATCAAACTGAAGAGATTGCCGCCGTCAAGGATTACATTCTGATGGCGGAACACGAAGTCGAACGAGCTTCATCAATCGTGAGCCAGACCTTACGCTTCAATCGCAAGAGTACAGAACCAGCTGTTATTTCGTGCGACATTCTATTAAACGAAATACTCGCGTTACAAAAGACTCAGTTCTCTCGCGCCCACATCAAATTGGAAATCAAGGCTACCAGGGCACTCCAAATTCGCTGTAACGAGGGCGAGATCAGGCAGATCGTGGCCAATCTCATCACCAATTCAATCGATGCGATGTCGCCAAAAGGGGGCCGCCTGCTGGTTAGAGCAAGTAGGTCGACTCGAAAGCAAGGCAGAGGAGTCGTTATCACCGTGGCGGATACGGGCACCGGCATGTCGAAGGAGGTTCGATCAAAAATCTTCGACCCCTTCTTCACTACCAAGAAAGAGCAGGGCAATGGCCTTGGTCTCTGGATCAGCCGTGAACTCGCTCAAAAGCACGGCGGCACGCTCAAGGCAAAATCGAGCCAGCAGAGCGGCAAAAGTGGTTCGGTGTTTCAGTTATATCTCCCTGCCGGATTCTGACGCTTTTTCATCAAACCCGGAAAATGCGTTGCGGAGGTTTCCCAACGTATGCCCAGTTTTTGAATCATCGCCTGTCATTAGAAAGTCAGCGTCAGCCGCGCAGTCATCGCGTGCGGAGTGACAAAGTGTGTGCCGCTGAAAGTCGAAAGGAAGTTGTACAGGGCTGTTTTGTTAGTCACATTGATTGCCGTCAGATCGAGATCTACTTTGTAGCGTTCCTTGCGGAAAATGTTCTGCTGGCCAAATGAGACGTCAAAGAGATTCCTCGGCGCAATGCGCGGCGGATTCTTGTCGTCATTTTCGGTTCCCGGCGCAGGAATCGAAACCAGCGTTGAGCTATATTGCGATGGCGCGCAGGAACTAAAGCCGGCACTGAGCGTCGCCTTCACTCCGTTGCCGCCCTGCGCCCTACTAATTAGAACGCCCACAAGGGTCCGGAGGGCGTTCCTGAGGGTGCGGTCTGGCCCGCGATAGAAAAATAGACGTTCTTCCCGTAGAAGAACGGCAGTCCCCAGACAAATCCAGAACCGAGAGCATTGGTCCCAGCCAAGGTGGGTAGAACCGCATCGTTTGAGGTTGGCATACTTGTAAGGAGTTGTCGACCATTCCCCACATCGAAGCTCGCCGACTTGGATTTGACGTCCTGTCCCACAATCGTTGCGGTGAAGCCCAAGGTTTGATCTGGGCAATAGAGCGATGACAAGTCGCCGGCAGAGGTCGAGGCCGGACACAACCGAATATTCAGGTAGTTTGGAAAATAAATTCCATTGGAGCCGCTATCGATCGCATTATAGGGACCGGCGCAGGTGTTTGTGTCGGTAATGCCGAGCGTCTGATTTGCGAAATCCGTTGCGAACCATCAGCCGGCTCCTTAATTGCCGGCTTGAGCACACACATCGACACAGTTATTGAAGCGGATGCCCCGTTCAATACCTGGGCGCGGATGTCCCGTTCCCGAGCCATCGTGATTGCCACCACTAACGCTCTGGGGACCGCCTCAGTTACACTGTCGCTGCCAACGTTTACGGGAATCGTAACTCTCCGGCGCAGAATCATTCTCAGTGCGATGGAGCAGTCATTCATTTTACTCAGAACGCCAATTGATTTGGTTCAGTAGCGTCAGAGATCGTTAGTTTCAGAATCGAGAAGAAGAAAAGATGAAAGATCACGCTTTGATTTCACACCGGTCGTTCAGGCTCGTATTTGCATCGCTCACAATTGCTTTGCCGCTGGCGGTTGCATCGGCACAGGCACAAGCCGCATCGCGTCCTTGGATGGACAAGGCCTTGTCCACTGCAGAACGGGCAGATCTTGTCCTGAAGCAAATGACTCTCGACGAGAAGCTTGAGCTTTTGCATGGCAATGGCATGGCTCACGCTGCAAACTGGCAAATGCCGCTTACGCACCTGGCGAACGGTGGTGCCGGTTATGTCGCTGGAGTTCCGCGGCTGGGCGTTCCGCCCATCATCATGTCCGACGCTGCATATGGTGTGCGTGCCAGCGGTGAAAACGGGCGCTATTCAACGGCGCTTCCTTCCGATGTCGCCCTTGCCTCCAGCTGGGATACTGACGCGGCTTGCGACTATGGTGCTGTGATCGGCCGCGAATTACGCGCGCAGGGCTACAGCATGACGTTGGGCGGCGGAGTAAATATTACGCGTGATCCGAGGAATGGAAGAACCTTCGAGTATGCCGGAGAAGATCCGCTGCTTGCCGGCACGATGGTCGGCAACCTGATGAAGTGCGAACAAGCGCAACACGTCATCGGCGACATCAAACACTACGCATTGAACGATCAGGAGACGGGAAGAAACATCGTAAACGCCATCATCTCCAAACGTGCATTTCAGGAGAGTGATCTACTGGCCTTTCACATTGCAATCAGGGTCGCCGACCCCGGCGCTGTGATGTGCTCGTATAACCGCATTGATGGGGACTACGCCTGCGAGAACCCCTACACTCTGCATGACACCTTGAAGCAGGAATGGGGTTTCAAAGGCTTCGTGCTATCAGACTGGGGTGGAACGCATAGTACAGAAGCAGCAATTGCAGCCGGCCTCGATCAAGAACAGCCGATGGCAGAGTATCTCGGCCCCAAACTGAAGCTGGCGGTCGAAGCGGGCAAAGTCCCGATGTCCCAGATTGACGACAGCGCGCGTCGCGTACTGTACGCTGAGTTTCTTTCCGGCATTGTGGACTATCCGGTTGAGAAGAGTGTAGTGGATGTGCAGACCGGCTTCGACGTTGCGCAAAGCGTCGAAGAAAAGAGTATTGTTCTGCTGAAAAATCAAAATGCCATTCTGCCTCTGAACCGAGCCGGCGTGCACAAGATTGCCGTGATTGGCGGGCATGCCGATGTCGGCATGATCTCCGGCGGCGGTTCGGCGCAAGTCGATCCACCTGGAGGCAACGCGATTATGCCGCCGGGGAAGGGCGCCACACATTGGCAGGATCACATCTGGTTTCCCACTTCTCCCGTCAAGGCACTGCACGCTGCAATGCCTGAAGCTCAAATTGACTTTGACGCCGGCAAGGATCTTTCAGTGGCCGCAAAGCTGGCAAAGAGTGCCGACATCGCAATCGTGTTTGCGTATCAATGGGAATCGGAGGGCATGGATCTGCCCAATCTCTCCTTGCCCGATGGGCAGGATGAACTCATAGCGCGCGTGGCTGAAGCCAATCCACATACGATTGTGGTTCTGGAAACCGGAACCGCCGTGAAGATGCCATGGATCGATAAGGTGCAGGGCATCGTCGAAGCATGGTACGCAGGAAGCAGCGGTCACAAAGCTCTCGCGAACGTGCTGACAGGAATAGTAAATCCTTCTGCAAAGCTCGCAATGACTTTTCCCGTAAGTGAAGATGACCTGCCTCGGCCCACAATTGCGCCCTTACCGCCGCGAGACAGAGGGCAGGGCACTGGAGCAGTAAATGGTGAGACGCACGTCGCGTCCAGATATTCCGTTACTTACTCTGAAGGCGCGAAGGTCGGATATAAGTGGTATCGCTCCGAGCACAAGCCGGTTCTCTTTCCTTTTGGCTTTGGGCTCTCGTACACGACTTACGCATATTCCGGCCTGAAGGTAGAGCAAGAGAATGGTCAGGCAACCGTCAGCTTCTCTGTCAAGAACACAGGCAAGCGTCCGGGAACTGAAATCGCGCAAGTGTACGCCGCGTTGCCGGATTCTGCAGGAGAAGCCTTCCGCCGTTTGGCTGGTTGGCAGCGAGTTGACCTGAAACCGGGAGAATCAAAAACAGTCAGCATCGCAATCGATTCGCAAATGCTTTCAATCTACGACGAACAGAAAATCGGGTGGACGCTGCTTCCAGGCAGCTATCAGGTATTTGCAGGTTCTTCTGAGGCCAACACGCCGCTGCAAGGAACGCTGGCGATACGATAGCTTGCGAGAACGGCGGTGGCTGGCAAGCCGCCGTTCTCAACGAACTCTGTCCCGCACTTTCAGTTCAGATGGTTGCGTCTAGTGTTTTGCGCTGGTGCTTCCTCCGCTGCGTGGCTTGCCCCAGAAGATGAATGTTCCCAGTTTGGTGCCTGTCACAATATCCATGGCGCCGTCTTTGTTCAGGTCTACGGTCAGCAGTGTTGAGCCTGCACCCGATCCGTTGTCGACAAACTCCGGTTCGAAGCGCGCGCCTCCGGGCGCCTTTGGATCGCGCACCGTCTTGTACCAGTAGAGGACCGGCGAGCCAAAGGGATTGGGATCAAGGTAGTCGGCGTTATGTGACCAGTATCGCTTGCCAACAACGAAATCCGGAATACCGTCGCCATTCATATCCGCGAATGCGGTTCCATGCAGCTCTGAGAAAACCACTCCTCCTGTGTTCTCCTTCGGTGTTCCCAGATCATCCATAATCATGTGCTGCACAAATGAGATGTTGCCCTGCGCGTCGCGTTTCTGCTCATACCAGGCCATCCCCCATCCATGCGCGTTCAAAGAGGTCACTACATCGTTCAGGCCGTCGCCGTTCACGTCGTAGACTGCCATCAATGCACCGCCCCGGCCAAACCGGCCAAAGGCTTCAGAATGGTATTTCCACTGTTGATCGCTGCCCGCCGGTGGCTGTTCCCACCAGCCGTACATATTAAGGATGTCCATGCGTCCGTCGCCGTTAACATCGCCGATGCCCAGGCCATGAGCGGTTCCGTAGCCCTGCTCTGAAACGTGCTTAACAATCCATGGTCCGGTTGGATTGGCTGCATCAGGCTTTGCGTAGCTGACGTACCCGTCGCCCATGAAGACCACCGCGGGTTTGCCGCTGCCGTCCACATCGCCCATGACGGCAATTTCGCTTTGGACATTGGACACTACCTTATACATGTCCCAGCGGCGGATCTCGCCCTTGGGATTCACGTAGAGGTAAATGCCGGCGGTCGGGCCGCCATAGGTTACGTTGACCACATCGGGCCAGCCGTCGCCGGTAAAATCTGCCGCATACTCCACCCACCACAAATTGAAAGAAGTGGAAGGGCTGGTCGACTCGGCTAGCGCAATTTCGCTGCGCTTCGTGTAGTCAGGGCCGTAGTAAATGTATGGTCCAGATACAACGTCGAGAATGCCGTCGTGATTGAAGTCGGCGGCGGCAGCGGTCATTGAGTAGTAGAAATCGCTTATCTGCTGTTTGCGGAAGTCGGTCGCGGTTCTGTTTGCTTCTCGGACTCTCAGCCCCAGATTCGCATACGCAACATCCTTGAAGCGGACCTCTCCAGCACCAGCCACATAAAACGCGAACGGGCCATAACCGTTCTCTTCAGTTACGCCACCGGCTTCGCGGCCGTAGTTCAACACGGCGCGAACAATGTTCGCATCGTACAAGAATTCGATTGCGTTCCACTCGTTCGGCTTCAATCCAGTGTCGGGAGCCGTGAAGGGAAGCTTGACGTTGTAGCGCGGGATATTGGCAGGGGGCGTGGGCGCATTCGGAGTCGCCGGGGGAGCCACGCGGATGAGGCCGCCACCGCGGCGAAGCCTTTCGCGCGTGAGTATCTTGCCCTGTGCATCGAGCGTAACTGAGTACGAGGGCGTGTCTCGCTCCGTCAATGAAACAAAAAAACCCTTGTAGCCGTCCCCGGTTTTTTCAATCCGGAACAGGGCCCCGGCCTCGCATCCACCGGTGCAACGGAAATTGGCAAAGAGGGCCACGTCCTGATAAGAGCGGTCCGACAACAGCCAGCCGCCGCCGCTGTTTTGCGGAGTCCCTATCAACTCGCCGTTCTCGGCCCGCCAGTTTGCCTGGCCTAACGCGTGAAAGCCGGTCAGGCTTGAACCATTGAAAGTAGCATCTGGGCTAAATGACGGCCCCGTCGCAAACATAGGAACTGCACCGAGCAGCCCGAGGGCTGCGGAAATAAAAAAATTCTTGGCAAACATGGTTCTCCTAACCTCGTTACGCGCGAGACTCGCCTGAAACTCAAATGAAGACACTCCGGCAGGCACCTGCCGCGTTAAGTTTTACCGGATATTCTGAGGGCTTCCCGGGAAGCGTAATCCCCCACCCGTTGCATATTACACCCAGACCTGTGCTCTATGCGCAACGGGTCGGCCCGCCAAATCAAGGCGCCGAACTGGTGACTGAGTCATGAGTGGAATCAGAAATGAGCGGCACAAGAAAAGCCATTTACTCCGCTACTCGAACTTGGCGGTCGTAAGTTTCAGCGGTCTCTGGCTTGTCGCACCAGAGCGAACGCAAGTAGTCTTGCGCTTGTCAGTGCGATTCGAGAGGGCGTACAGTACTGTACTGTGGGGTGCTCCAGGAGGTGGACATGGGAAATACTGTTGATGCAGTCCATACTCCTGACCGAAAATTCAAAACTGAACCGGGTGCGCGCACCGCAGAGGTTCAGAAGGCGCTTTTCGAAATATTAAGAAGTGCTCCGTTTCGCGCCAGCAAGCAATCCCAGCAACTTCTGCAATACATCGTCAGCCAAAGTCTTGACGGACACCTGGACCGGCTCAAAGAGCGGGTCATTGGCGCGGAGGTGTTTGGCCGCCCCGTAGATTACGACACCAATGAAGACCCGATTGTACGGTCGCGCGCTGCCGAGGTAAGGAAAAGGCTTGCGCAGTATTACGTCGGAGAGGGAAGCGGACTTGCGATTCGAATTGAAATAAGCCCCGGATCTTATCACGCCACGTTTTCCGAATCAGGAGAATCGCGGGCGGCAAGTTCGGCTGCTGAGGGGAACGTGTTGGTTCTTCCCCATGCTCAACCTGACGCAGTTCCTCTGCTGGTTCCTTCGGATGGTAGCCAGCGTGGACGCACCGTTCCAGTGCATTCGAAATCGCGCTGGTGGGTTGTTGGCTGCAGCCTTGCCCTTGTACTCATACTCATCGCCGGACTCGTATACATTCGCAGACCAAAGGATTTGGTGAGCCAGTTTTGGTCGCCGCTGCTCGCAACCCCGAAACCCGTATTAATATATACCGGCGCGAACGCTGTTTATATGCCGAGCGCCCAATTAATTGAACGCTACAAAAACACACATCACCTGAACGAATTGGATACGGGGGGATACGAATTTCTGGTTCCAATTACCGCAGATCAGAAACTTGGCCCTGGTGATCTCCTGGAAATGAAAAACCAGTTTACGACCCTCGGAGACGTCTCGGCCAACGTCAAAGTCACAACTCTCTTGAATCGGTTAGACCATGCCTTTGAGCTCCGCTCCGGAGAGGATGTATCGTTCGGTGATCTTCGCGATACTCCTGTGATTCTGATTGGTGCTTTTAACAACGCGTGGACTCTTCAGATGACTGGAGATCTGCCATTTGTGTTCGGAAGTGGACTCACCATCCGAGACCAGACTGACAGGGCGCGTCAATGGCACCCCGACATCACGGCGGAGAACAAGGTGCGGATGGATTATGCGCTGGTGGCTCGTCTGCCACATTCGAAGACTGGTGGGGCGCTTATCACGATCGCCGGTATCACCCAGAGTGGTACTCGGGCGGCAGCCGAGTTCATCACTTCGCCTGAAGGACTCAAGGACTTGATGAGGTCCGCTCCGGATTCATGGGCGACCAAGAATCTGGAATTTGTGCTCCAGACAAAGGTCGTAAACGACATTCCAACGAATCCTACAATCGTTGCTGTGCGTACCTGGTAGTCACAGCGGGTTCTTCGAATGGCGTTCCTCCAACCGCTTCAGGCTTCCTCAAAGCCTTCTCTGAATCCATAAACAGCAGACCCCAAAGGTGGCAATGCCCAAGTCAACTAACTTTTGCCCCACGGGCCGGAGAATGTGAAGGTTAATTTCATTCTCATGCGTATCCTTGCCCCTTCCATTCTCCCGATGTTCCGAATACACCCAGCCTCATTCCGTGAGCGGGTTCATATCCCATCCAGGCCATGGAACGCACCCGGGGCCATTAAGCACCGAGTCGAACCCGGCACGCTGAGCCGCGATCGTCGAAGTTCGACCGTACAGCACCCCATTCTGTATCTGACAGATAAATAAGCATCTTCTTGCGGAGCGCTCACGAACAGCACCGTACAGCACCTATACACTCGAATTCCAGTTATCGTTAACTCGCTCTGGATTTCAGCAGACCGTTTTTTCGAGCTTCACCGCAAACAGATCCCCCGATCCAGGATCCCGATACTTGGCAAACAGGACAACTCAGAACGACTAAGGAGGCACCTTGAACAAGAAACGTCTCATCTGGATGGCACTGCTCGCAGGCATAGCCACTCTGGGGCTGGTCATTCCAGTCACTCAAAATAGCCTGCACGCGCAGTCAAGGAGTACGACAGCTTCCCTGTCGGGCACCGTTACAGACCCGTCCGGAGCCCGGATTCCTAAAGCAACGGTCAAGCTCTCTAACCCGACCAATGGAGTTAACCGACAATCCGCAACAGGAGCCTCCGGCGAGTTCTCCTTCGCCTTGCTGGTACCGGGCAGCTACACGGTGGAAGTTAGCGCTCCCGGCTTCAAAACGACCCAGCAAGCCGACATTGTGCTCATTCCGGGAGATTCGCAGAACATTGGGATCAGCTTGGTTGTTGGTGCAACTGAACAGATCGAGGTAAGCACGACTGGTCCGCTGCTCCAAACACAGAATTCGAGCATAAGCACCGAACTCGCGTCCAAGCAAATTGAAGAGCTTCCACTCAATCTCAGAAACGTACTTTCCTTTGCCACGCTTGATTCCGCAGTAAACGTGCAAGGCGACCGGCAGTTGCTGGGTGCGGGGGGAAGTGAAGACACAGCCGACCAGGATTATTCCTTCTTGAATTTCGGTGGTGGCTACTTTGGAACCAACCTCTTCCTTCTCAATGGCGGTTACGATACTTCCCAAGACTGGGGGGGAGTCCTTTATGTGCCTGCGCCTGAGGATACGGAGCAGGTCAAGGTAACCAGCTATTCGTTTTCAGCCGAATACGGATTCAGCACCGGCAACGTGATCAACATGACCACCAAGGCCGGAACACACGACTGGCATTTTGTTGCCGATGAGTACATTCGCAACCAGGCTCTGGATGCCAACCTCTATTTCAACAACCTGGCAGGCACGCCGAGGGTTGCCGATCATCGCAATCAGTTCGGATTTGCCGGCGGCGGACCGCTGTACATCCCTGGCATCTACAAGCAACGGGACAAGACATTCTTTTTCGCCCACTACGAGGGGTTACGTCTCAACGGCGGGCTCTCATACGGCGCGCAGGTACCAACCACGGCCCAATTGGCAGGCGACTTCTCAGCGCAGTTAACGTCAACATCCCTTGGCGTGGACTGCCTTGGACGGACGATCTTTGCCGGCGCGATCTACAACCCCTATGCTCTGTCGAACTGTCCGGGCGGAGGAGTGGTTCGCGATCCGTATGCGGGAAACAAGATCACCAATATCGACCCCCTTGCAGCCAAATTTGCCAAGGGGAATTACTGGCCGGCGCCAAAGAACCCGGGCGGCGGTTTCAACTTCAACACCACGGCGAGCGCGCCGACCACATCCAACGAGTGGGGCATTCGCATCGACCACAACATCAATGACAACAACCGGATCTACGGACAGTTCTCAAACAAGCACGAAGGAAAGGTTCAGACCGGCGCGTTTTATGGGACAGACAATATTGCCGGACCTTACGTGTTTGACCCCAATAACCGAATGTTTGGAGTGTTGGGCTATTCGCGCGTTTTCAGCCCGACACTTGTCTTGAGCAGCACACTGTTCTTCATTCGCAACCCCGGCGGAAACGTGGTCCAGGGTTATCCCTTCAAACCTTCTTCGCTCGGATTGCCTGGAATTCTCGATTCCTGGACGCCGCAGTTCCCGCAGATTCAATTCGGGAACACATTTAGCGGATCAGGGTTCTACGCTCCGCTGGGCGCGACCCAGAACTCCGGCCAAGCGACTTTCCCCAAGACGAATGAAAGCCTGAGTGTCGACGTTACCAAGACCCTGAAGGCACATTCGATCACAGTGGGATATATGGGCGTTCGGCAGACGGACGACGGCGGAAGGCTCACACCAACCGTATTCAATTTCAATAACCAGATGACCGCCGGTCCTTACCCATCGAATCTGAGCGCGGACAGCGCCGGAGACGCGCTGGCTTCGTTCATAGTGGGCGCAGGTGCTTCAGGAAATGGTGCGGCTGGCTCCACGGGATTTACTGCATTTCCCGCACCAACCTACTTCATGCATGGAATGTATGTGCAGGATGATTGGAAAACGAATGCGAAGCTGACGTTGAATCTTGGATTTCGCTACGATCTCCAAATGCCTGTAACGGCGCGGCACAACCAGCAGGCGTACTTCGATCTTCACGCTCTGAATCCGATCAGCGTGACGACTGGAATTCCTTCGTACGGAAAGATCGTCTTTAACAGCCCTGGGGATCGTTATCTTTGGAACCCCAACCTGGGAGACCTGGCGCCACGAATCGGCTTTGCATATGCCGTGATGCCGAAGCTCGTATTGCGCGGCGGCTACGGCATCTATTACGCAAGAAACTTCTACGGCGGCAATGGGCCGGACCCGGGCTATTCAACATCCGGTGTTTGGACATCTTCGTCCGACGGCGTCCACGTAACTACACCACTATCGCAGGCCTTCCAAACCGGACTCGTTCCAGTTACCGGGAATGCACTGGGAGGGCTAACCCAGGTGGGGCAGAGCCCGAGTGTAGTTGATCGAAACCGACCCGATCCTTTAACTCAGAATTTCAGTTTCGGATTCCAATACGCCTTCAGCACAAACGACGTGCTGGATGTTAACTACGTGGGCATCCGCGGAAGGCGCATTACCCTTGGTGGATTCAACTACGGACAACTCGATCCGAAGTATCTTTCCATGGGCTCGGCGCTGAATACCGCGATGCCAACTAACCCCTATGCTACAGCTTTGGCCACCCTGGGCCTTACCGCCCCGAGCTGCCCCTACACGACGGCTCAATCGCTGATGCCGTATCCGGAGTTTTGTGGCGCCGTCTCGGCGCAGGGCGAGCCCGTAGGGCAAAACAACTACAACGCTTTGCAGGCCAGCTTCAAGCATCGGTTTGGCGCCGGCCTGATCTTCACCGCCTCCTACACCTTCTCCAAGTTCATGTCGGATACCGGCGGACCGGAAGAGTGGGGCTCGATCAACGGCGATCAGGGAGGTTCGAGCATTCGCAACTTCTACAACCTCAAGGGAGACTGGTCCGTCGACGGCGGCGATATCCCGCAATCGCTCGTTCTCAACTATGTCTATGACCTGCCATTCGGCCGCGGAAAGCAGCTTGGCGGAAGCATGAACAAGGTTGAAGACGCGGTTGTGGGAGGCTGGCAGTTATCGGGAATTACCACCTTCCAGAGCGGATTCCCAATGGCAATTGGATCTGGTGGCAATTCAGCGTCGGTCTTTGGCGGGGGTCAACACGCCAACTTGACCGGGGCTAGCTTTAAAACCGGCAATTGCGGCGGCACCAATGGTGTTCCTTCGATCCCAGTTGGCTCGAAGTACTGCTTCTTCAATCCAAAGGCCTTCGCGGCGCCGGCGGACTTCACCTTTGGCAATGCTCCTCGTTACTTCTCCAATCTGAGGGCGCCTCATTACATCAACCAGGATCTGACGTTGGGAAAATGGTTCAGCTTTACGGAGAAGTTGCGAGCACAAATCGCAGTTCAAATGTTCAATACATTTAACCATCCTAATTTCGGCATCCCGAGTGCCGGCGTTGGGAGCCCAACCATGGGCCTGAGCTCGAGCACTCAGGGCGCCAGGCAGATGCAGGGCGTGTTGAAGATAACTTACTAGAGCTGCCATCTTTGCAGATGGACAGTACCGGCTCTTTACTCGGCGATCGCGTTCACAATTCCAATTGTGAACGCGATCGTTTCATGAAATCTCTTGCGCGTTCAGTTTCGTCCAGATCCGTAGTCGCTTTTCCGGACGACCACGATATCTGCCCGGTACTATGTCTATTGCTGCAAATATTGCCAGAGGTAGAGGTGCAGTCACTCTGGCGCCAGAGTGGCCGGCGATGAGATATCAATTCCAGAAACGGCGTCGGCAGCCATTGGCGCATAGGATTCAAAGGTAAGGCGAATGACTCGGACCAGACTCATGCTGTGCTCCATCCTGCTGCTTACCGGGGCGACCCTGCATGCGGCGGGTTCAGCAGAGGATCGTGAGCAGACTCTTCAAGCTCTCGTAGCCCAGGCTGGTTCAGCCCAGGCCAGGGGAGATTTTGCGGCTGCCGCTGAATCGTATCGCAAGGCTGTCGAAATCGATCCTTCAATTCCCGAATTGTGGGCCAACCTGGGGCTCATGGATCACGAGTCAGATAAGCACGCTGAAGCGATTCAGAGTTTTAAAAAAGCAATCGCAATCAAACCATCACTTTTTGTGCCGCAGTTATTTCTCGGGATTGAATACCTCGCTGCGCAAGATCCACACACAGCACTGCCATTTTTAAAAACCGCTTCGAAACTTAACCCCAAAGACTTGCAAACTGCATTGTCTCTGGGGCGGGCCTACTCCATGCTTGAACTGGGAAGCCAGGCTGCGGATGCCTATTGGCGGGCGGCGCATCTGGCCCCGAATAACGGAAGCGCATGGCTCGCACTGGGCACATCGTATCTGCAGCAGGTTGAGAATGATGCGCGATCTCTGAATTCGACGTATAAAAGCTCGCCTTTCGTCACTCTGCGTTCCGCCGAAACTTTTGCAGAACAGGGAAAACTCATCGAAGCGGCGAACGCCTACAAGGCTGCTCTCGCCGTTCCTTCGCCGGCTCCATGCTCACATGCTCAGTACGCCATCACGTTGCTGCGCCAAAAGAAGCTGCAGGAGGCACAGGCACAATTGCAACTTGAGAAGCAAAGTTCCTTGCCTTGCGGACTTACGCAGCTAGGCGTCGCGGTCGCTTCCTTGGCGCAAGGAAATCTTGATGCGGGTCTCAACGAGCTTTCATCAATCGCGATGAAAGACGCTGCCTTTGTTAAGACCAACCTTCCTCTCTTCAGCGACGTTCTCTCGGCCGATCAGATACAGTCGCTAACCGATGCTATTCGCGCGCGACAGAACTCCGGCAGTCTGAATGCTGAGATCGGTGAGCTCATCAATGCAGCTTTCGCTTCAGACGACGTTCCATCGATCGACTTTGCGGAGGCAGCTCAACCGGCGGAGCCTTCGCAACAAAGTTCGCCGGCAAATGCGGTACGGCTCCAGGCTGCAGGCCAGTATTCTTCCTGCAGTAACGAATTGAGAGACGGTCTCAACAAGCTGACCATCGTGCAATCGAAAGTCCTTGCTTCATGCGCATTTTACTCGGGGGATTTTCGAACCGCATCGGCCGCAGCTCAATCACTGAAGGAAAATCCAGCGACTGTGGTGCAAGGTATGTACTGGGAAAGTAAAGCGGACGAGAAACTAGCGATCGCAGTTCTGGCCCATGCCGGCGAGGTTGAGCCGAACTCTCCGCAAATGCGCATTCTGCTGGGCGATGTCTTGCGGCAAAAACGTCGATGGAGCGAAGCAGAGTCAGAATATCGTAAGGCTCTGGCCCTCGATCCAAAGAGCAGAAGCGCTCGTCTGAGTCTGGCCATCGACTTGTTTTCTGAACTCAAGAATGATGAAGCCCTTGATCTCGATAAATCGCTTCTTGCAGAAGTGCCAGACGATGCTGAGGCCAACCTGCTTGCCGGAGAAATTCTTGTGCAACAACACCAGTATGAACAAGCCGAGCCTTATCTCAGCAAATGCAGCAAACTGAAAGAAGACTTGCGGCCTCAACTTCACCTGATGCTTGGGCAGATTTATTCAGAAACCGGCCGGATTCCTGAAGCTATTTCAGAGTACAAATCTGGGCTGTCGACTGATCAGGACGGCAGCATTCACTATCAACTTGCTCGCCTGTATCAGAAGTCGGGAGATGCTGCAGCGGCTTCCGAACAGATTCGAATTTCAAAGCAGCTCCGCGAGCGCTGGGACAATCAGGCGCATGTGGTCCTGGAACAGCGTTCAACTGATTTGAGCCGCCAATGAGATCGAAACTGACCGCCAGCAATGGCCGGCGCAGTCCAATTGTGCTCAAACTCTTAGCGGTAGTTTGTGTGTACATCGGCACAGAGATAAAAGAGTGATTCATACGCCTCTGGCGAGGAAATAAGGAGCAGAACGGATGTCGTCTTTAAGTTTTAAGAAGCTCGTGGTCCTTTTGGGGATCGTTTTTATTGCACACCCTGCATTACCGGCCGACTCCGCGGCATTTGAGCGTTCTGCGAATGGAGTCACATTCCATACTTCGAATGGAAGCATGTTGATTGCCGTTTGTTCTGACCGCGTGATCCACGTCGTTGTCAGCCCGACGAAGGATATTCCCGAATCCAACGTGCCATCCGTGACCAGCCCGTGCAGCGGAACCGCTTTTAAGCTTTCGTCGACAGCAGCCAGCGTTTCCGTCAAGACTTCGTCGATGGATGTCGAAATCGATCGATCGTCGCTCGCAGTAAAATTCAAGAATTCCTCAGGCGATACAGTTCTGGCCGAACAGGCCAACAACGGGAGATCGATCGCTCCAATAATGATCGGCGATGTTCCTTCGTACGAGGTCAGGCAAGACTTTCTTCTCTCTCCGGATGAAGCCCTCTATGGTGTGGGTCAGCACCAGGAGGGATTTCTGAATGTGCGTGATATTCCGCTTCAACTCTTGCAGGCCAATACCAACATCGCCATTCCGTTCGTCGTTTCCACTAAAGGCTACGGCCTGCTCTGGAACAACGCCGCTTTAACAGAATTCAATCCAACAACGAAATCGATCGCACTCGATGAAAATGGCAAGGGCACATTTCAGACAGATGCAGCCGGAGAATACGGATTTCTCTTGAGCGGTAATGAAAGGCGCAGACTCCACCTCAGCGTAAATGACGAAAAGATTATCGATATCACCAACATGTGGGTAGCCGATTCTGCGGGTGCCAAGATTCATCTCAATGCAAGGACTACCTACAACATCAGCGCAGAAACAGGCGGAAATACGCAACTGCGCGTACGCGCTCCTTCCAACACAATGGGATTTCGCTCGGATGCGAGTCGCGCCATCGACTACTACTTTATCTATGGGCCGCAACCTGATCAGGTAGTTGCAAATTACCGGGAACTCACTGGCGCAGCGCCCTTGCTACCGCTTTGGGCTTACGGTTTCTGGCAGTGCCGCGAACGCTACTCAAGCCAACAACAAATCCTGGATACAGCCGCCGAATTCCGCAAGAGACAAATCCCAGTCGATGTCATGGTACAGGACTGGCAGTACTGGGGCAAATACGGCTGGAACGCGATGAAGTTCGATGAGAACTACTATCCAAAGCCAGCAGAGTTGATGTCGGCACTGCATCGCGACAATTTCCATATGGTGATTTCCGTATGGGCGAAATTCGGAGTACAAACGGACGTCAATAAGGAATTTGTAAATGACGGCTTAATTCTTAAAAGCGCAGCCGCTACCGGAGAGCCAGGTGAATCGAAGGAGACGGAAGACTGGGTAGATCTATTTAATCCCAAGGCTCAGGCACTCTTCTGGAAAGATCTGGACCGCGGCTTGTTTCACGATGGTCTTGATGGCTGGTGGCTCGATGCCTCAGAGCCGGAGGGAGACCCTCTCAAGAATGACAACACATACCTTGGGTTGGGAAGAACTGTCAGAAACGCATTTCCGCTTTTCGAAACTACCGCAGTTTACAAGGGCCAACGTGCGGCAGATGAAAACAAGCGCGTCGTGATACTTACGCGCTCAGCCTTCACCGGACAACAGCGTAACGGCATTATCAATTGGTCAGGCGACATCTCCGCGAACTGGGATACGTTGAGGCGGCAGATCCCGGCGGGACTCAACTTCGGAATTTCAGGTTTCCCTTATTGGACAACCGATGTCGGCGGATTCTTCCGTCCGCGTGATCAATACACTTCAGCCGCTTATCACGAACTGCTAATCAGATGGTTTCAGTTCGGCGCTTTCAGCCCCATCTTTCGAGTTCATGGATATCAATCAGAGACCGAGATGTGGAAGTACGGTCCGCAAGTTGAAAGCATTTTGCGTGAGTACGATGAACTTCGCTACCGGCTAATGCCGTACATCTACTCCACCGCCTGGGGAGTTACAAACCGTGGAGAGACGATGATGAAAGCACTCCCGTTTGTCTATCCAGGTGATCAGTCACTTAGGGATGTCAGCGACCAGTTCCTGTTTGGCGATTCACTTCTGATCAATCCAGTGACGGAGCCCAATGCGACGACTCGCAAGGTCATCCTCCCTGCAGGCAGCGACTGGTACGACTTCTGGAGCGGTCAGAAATCTCGCGGCGGGCAAACGATTGTTGCCGATGCACCTTTGGACAAAATGCCAATCCTCGTGAGGGAAGGCAGCATTGTGCCACTCGGCCCGAAGGTTCAGTACGCCGCAGAAAATCAGGATCCGACTGAACTCCGTATCTACGGCGGCAAGGATGCCGATTTCCAACTTTACGAAGACAGCGGCGACGGATACGCCTACGAGCGCGGAGAACGAGCGACAATCAACCTGCACTGGAATGACAAATCGCGCGAACTTACAATCGGCGAACGGTCTGGTTCATTTCCTGGATTGCGAAGCAAACGCACCTTCAATATCGTCTTGACACGATCGGTGCGTGGGGTCGGCATCGAGCCCGCGAAAGAGTATGACCGTTCGGTGGCATACGAAGGGCATCGGATCGCAGTGCGTCTCAAGGCAACTGATTGAGGCTATCGCAATTTTGCAACGGGCTTGTGAAATTGGTCCTGCAGAAAGATGACCATTGCCGCCATAAAGTGAAAGTCAGCGATCCGCAAATGAAGTTCCAGGTAGTGGAGGAATGATTCGATGAATCGCAGGAAGTTCTTGACGGGTGGGATAACAACGATCGCGTTATCTCAGATGGCGAATGCGATCGAAACAAAAACTTTGCAATCGCAAAGCACCAATCTCATCGGCGGAGCCGCCAAGATTCCCGACCGCGATTCTTCCTCAGGGTATTTGGTCAGTCTGACTCAACCCGGGCACGGCATCAGCTTCACAGGCGTGCCGGCAGGAAACAAACTGGCGATCTACTATGCGTCTTTATCTGTGGGTACCATCAGCGTTGCGGTTAATGACAAGCCGGCAAGCAAAGTGAATATCCATTCGTCCGGAGCACTGACCAGTTCTTATCTAACATCCTCAATGGAAATGACAATTCCCACCGATGCTACGGTGATCATAAGTCTTGCCCCCGATGACGTTGGAGTTAATATCGATCGGATCGCGGTTGGGGACAATTTGGATTTGCACCCGGACATCTGGAACCTGCCTCCACTACCGGTTGCGCCCGGCCCTTGCAATCCGGACTGGAAGGCGCTCAGTCGCCAATACACGGCCCCCGCGTGGTGGCGCGAGGCCAAGTTCGGCGCGTGGGCGCACTGGGACCCGCAATCCATGCCCGAACAAGGCGATTGGTATGCGCGCGGTATGTATATGGAGGGCAGGCCCCAATACGAATACCACATTGAGCACTTCGGTCATCCGTCCGAATATGGTTACAAGGACATTTGCCACAACTGGGTAATTGATCGGTGGAACCCTGAGCAGTTGATGAATCTCTATAGCGAAATGGGCGCCCGCTATTTCATGGCAATGGGCTGTCATCATGACAACTTCGACTGCTTCGATTCAAAATATCAGCCATGGAATTCCGTGCACGTCGGACCCAAGGTTGACATCGTTGGAACGTGGGAGAAAGTAGCCCGTCAGCATGGCATGCGTTTCGGCATCGGTTTTCATGACACCCCACCTCGCACCTGGGGTCAGTTCATGCCGGTGCGCTATGCAAGCGACAAAAAGGGACCCATGAAGGGCGTAGCATACGATGCCAATCAAACCATTCGAGATGGAAAGGGAGAATGGTGGGAGGGCTTGGACCCCGCCGATCTTTATGGCCCACGACATACTGCGGAAGATCCTTTGCATTCGCCGTTTGCCAACCAGTTCATGTGGCGAGTAGACGACGCGATTACAAAGTACCATCCCGACATAATTTATTTCGACGAGCACGCAGGCGATTCGCAAGTGGACTTGGGCGTTCACATGGGACTAGGTTTTCTGGCGCCAATTCTTATTGCGAACTACTACAACAAGTCACTGCAATGGAACCATGGAAAGATGGAAGCGGTCGTCAATCTCAAAGGCGTGGGTGGGCATTACAACAGCTTCCAGAACCATCCGGACCTCCTTCCCTACGTTGATCGTTCGCTGATCAAGAGCACTGAAGCAATTATCGAACCGGAAATCATGGCCTATCCCTTCCAGACTGAAACCAGCATCGCCGATTGGCACTACAAAACCGGACAGAAGTATATGGATGCCTCGGCCATTATCCGATCGTTGATGGAGAACGTGTGCCGCAATGGCACTATGTTGCTTAATCTCACGCAGCACGGTCGTGGCGATCTTGATCCTGAAGTCATCCAAATTGCCAAAGATGTTGGCGCATGGTTGAAAACAGCCGATGAAGCGGTCTATGGCTCTCGTCCGTTTGAGATTTTTGGTGAGGGCGAGATTCGCTACACGCGCAATCACGGCAAGGTTTATGCCGCGATATTCAACTGGCGAGACAATCAAACTACCCTCAAATCCCTGCGTTCCGGCGGAGCAACTCTCGGCAAAGTTTCAAAGGTCGAACTGCTTGGCTCAAACGTTCCGCTGAAGTTTATTCAAGATGATCAAGGCTTGACGGTTATCCCCGGTGGAACAGCGCAACCGCTGCCAGGCATCAGTAGCGATTCACTGGCATCCTCCTGCCGCGTTCTACGTATAACTCACGACAAGGGCTGGATCAACGACGACGATCTCGATGTAGTGGCGCATGGGTGGCTGCGCCGTTGCAACCTGGGGACAGGTGACTACAACAACGACCTCGTCACCAGCGACACTCCCGGCGATATCTGGAGTAGCTCTTTCACTGGCAGCAACGTTTCGGTGATTGCGCCCAAGGAAAATGGGGCCGGAAAAATCGAGATTCAGATTGACGGTAAAACCCGTGCCTTGGCTGACCTGTCAACGACTGACGTGCGCCAGGCTCAGCAGAAGGTATGTCATGTGACGGGCCTGACTCACGGCCAACACACAATCGCCATTGTTAATAAGGGGCCGGGGCCGGTAGCAGTGGATGCATTGATGATTCGTGACTGAGCAACGTCATAAAAATTGAAACGCCAACGCCGCCAAGGCACGACAAATAATTCGCGCAATGGCGGCGTTGGACTAGCTGAGGATTCGAAACTACGTAAATACCACGCAGGAAGCCTTGTTTGCCGGATAGGTTTTTCCGGTTGCCTGCAATTCTCCACTCGCCGTATTTCGAGAGAAGACGCCGACCCGGTCAGAGGCTTGCTCGGCAACAACCACGAACCTCCCACTGGGGTCGATGGCATAGTGTCGTGCTTCTTTTCCGCCGAGCGGCATGCGTTGAAGCAGACTCAAATGACCGTTCGCGGCAATGCTGTAAACCAGAAGTTCGTCAGAAGGACCGCGGTTACACGAGTAGAGGAAGCGGCCGCTTTTATCGATGATCACTTCACCAGCGCGATTCTTCGACACATCTGTATCTGGCGGCAATGTTGGAAAGGATTCGATTTTTGTCAGAGTGCCTTTGACAGCATCCCATTGCATGAGAGTGAGCGTCGAATCAAGCTCATTGATCGAGTAGGCCCATTTGCCGTTCGGATGAAAGGCTGTGTGGCGCGGCCCCGACCCAGGCGCCGCACTGAAGAATGGCGGATCATTCGGCGTCATTTCGGCGGTCGCTGCGTTGAGCTTGTAGACCATAATGCGGTCCGAGCCCAAATCGTTGATCAATACATATCGGTTATCGGGGGAGACTACCGCTCCGTGTGCATGTGCAGTGGTTTGCCGTTTTGGATTTGGCCCACTTCCGGAGAGTTGAAACTCAGACACCGGACCAGACAGGTGCCCGTCTACACTTACTTTGAACGAGCGAACCTTGCTGGTGCGATAGCTCGCCGCAAGCAAACATCGCTTAGTCCCATCGAGAACAATCTGGATAAAGCTTTCCTCTTCATCAGGCACCTTGATGGTATTGACCTCTTGCAGATCGCCTGTTGGCTTCACTCGGAAAGAGCTGAGTGCCGCCTCGGTCGGCGAAGGCTGGTGACCCGAAAAGAGAAATCGCTGCCCTCGTTCTTCACAGGCGATCATAAAGCTCGGCTGAATCACCGCGACGCCCAAACGGAGATTCGAAAGTGTACCTGTGCTCGCATCCCACTGGGCAACGCGAATGCCTTCGCCCTCACCTTTGGCGGTTCCTCCAATAAACACATGTTGTGTAGCACTCGAGTCTTTGGCAAACAATTTAGTAGAAAGCGCAGCTGCTGATGCAGACATCAAAAACTCCCGCCGCAATAAAGTTGGCATTTCAGTCTCCAATTCTCCAGGTCCGGCACAGTGCGAAATTGCGGCACGAATGCCCTGTTTGAACGTTGCATGCTTTAGCGCATGCGTCGCGGCGGTGTGGCCATTAAAGCATCCTTCGTGGCCAGGTCTTTGGCTACTCCGATGACAAGAAACTCGAGCGGCCCGCTGCCGGAATTCTTAATCGTTCTCTCTTCATTAAGGCGTACGGGAATCACATCGCCCGCATGTATGTTCGCAGTCTCCGATCCCAGGCCGACAGAGCCATCACCGGTAATTACGTAGTAGACCTCTGCAAAATCAGGCTTGGCCTTCGGGCCTACTGAAGTTCCAGGCGGCATAAGCAGGTGATCAACCCACGACCACGGCGTCGTAAATACTGTTGGTTCCAGCGCGCGGCGGTATTGAACGGTTCCTGTGCCCCCGTCCATCGCGTTCACCGGTTTAAGAAGCGAGCGGTCGAGCCGGAAGCTGACAAACTGGGGAACGGGGTCGAGCGGCACATTCAATCGCGGATCACCCAAATTGAAGGTGTCATACACCTTGTTCATACCAACGTTGATGTTCAGCCACTGCAGCGGTTGGTCGGTTGGATTATAGATGGCATGCGCGTGTCCCATTCGATCCGGAACACCGGCAGGTCCTTCGAGCACTGAAGTTCTACCATCGACAGTGAATTCAGCCTTCCCGTCGAGGATGACGAACATCTCCTCGCACTTATTATGAAAATGCTCGCCGATTCCACTCTTTGGCAGGATCACTCCGCGGTGGAAGAAAATGAGATTCGGCTCGACGGCATCGGTTCCGAGCATTACGCGAAAATCCATGCTTCCGGCACCATCATGCACGGCTTTCAGACGGTTATATTTGCTGTTGTCTGCATGCGCGATTCGTTGCTCAATGGTTCCCGGTGTTGACGCTGCCTGCTGCGCAACGCCTGTAGAAGCGGCCACCAAAGCAGCACATAAAAATCCTGTAGTCCTCGAAAGTTCTTTCATCATCAGTTCTCCAATTTGATTTCGGCACGGCGGCATTAGAGGCGCCGCACCGTTCCACGAGTCAGCCACCAAAGCGGAACTCAGCCTGCAGTTGGCAGGCTGTCTTCGACGTCGAAGTGAACGGCCCTACGCCTCCCGTATTGATCACCGCTGCCGGTATCTGGAACTGCGGTTGGTTGAACGAATTGAACAACTCGATGCGCCACTTACACTGGGGACGGCGCGCAGGCTCTTGAATGCTCAAACGTTGTACCTGTGCGTGGCAACGAATGTCAAGGAATCGATGCGTGCCAGGGACGCGCTTAACCTGCCACCTCAGCTTGCTTGTTAGAAAACGAATGCTTTTACCTAACGTCGTCGATTGCGACGTCGACGGAGCAGGACATCGTGACGATGATGAAGTCCATAAATGTCCGGCAGGAGCTCATATCTGTCGACTAGCATCAAGATCAGTTCAGAGAGACAGATCAACAGAGACCAAAATCGGCCCCAATCGCCCTGGCTGTTCCACCATGCTATGGTCGTTGTTGTTCTCGGTCCGAATTGGCTGTACAGACTTGCGCGGGTGACAAGCGCGCCAGATGTGAAACCTTGTAAACATCGGCGATTGAAAGATTTATGGAGTCTCTAGGAATTTAGCAGGGATGCTGGCGGAGAGAGGGGGATTCCCACTTCTCGATTGATATTACTAGAGTTATGTGCATTGTCGGGCCGTGGTCGGGTTATTTTGACCTAAACTTAGTTAGAGACACAGACATGCCGAAAGCCACTCTCATGGTCCGCTTCAGGCGACCTACCGATCCCAAATGGATCCGGAAACCAGCCGTATACGGCTCCACCGGCCGTGTCCAATCAGGCGTCGCCGAGTTCAAAGATCCGAAAACTCGTGAAAAGCTCACCGTCGAAATCGGCGAAAACTATACGTTCGAAGTTCGCGTTGAAAACAATGGAACGGCATACGAACCCGCCGGCAGGAACGGATCCGATGCCGAGGCCAAACGTCTCCAAATTGCAGCCAAGTTAAAATCTACTGCCGAGTCCGAAGCTTTGGGCCTGGTGGTCATTGATCCAACTAAAGAGAAGAAGAAGCGGCTGCGCCTCGAAGACACCTTCGATGATTACATCGAACAGGAGGAGAAAAAGGGGGCAATGGAAGCTCGAGAACAGGCCGTCCTTGTAAAGGCGGAGTTTCTGCATTTTGTTTCGATCATCCATGTCGAAGAAGTGACACGCGACGGCATCCTCACCTACGATGCGACCTTGCGAGAAAATGGAAGATCCGGCAGGACCATTGCGAATAAGCGCCAGCGACTCCAATCGATGCTTCGTTTTGCGGGGGTCGATCCAAGCATTTTTCCGCCCAAGCCGAAGTACGAAAAGAAACTGCCAACCATCTACACTCCGGCGCAACTTGCAGGGCTTTTTCATGAGGCGACGCCCTACGAGACTACCGCTGCCCACCTTGCACTGAAATTGGGATTGCGGGACCAGGAAGTACACTTCGCCGAATTCACCGACGTCACTTGGCACGAGTCGGTTTACCGCGTTCGCAGCAAGCCGCAGTACAAATTCACGGTGAAAGATTACGAACAGCGGGATATTCCGATCCCGCTCGATTTTCTAGCACAGCTTAAGGAATGGAAGGAATCACACCCCCAACAGAATCTGATCGTGCCTACCGCGAAGGGGAAGCCGAACAAGAAACTGCTGCGAATGATCAAACGTCTGGCACGACGTGCAGGTATTGAATGTGGCTGGTGCGAGAACTGCGTTCTGGGCAAAAAGGGTGAGTGTGGTTGCAGCGAATTCTCATTGCACAAGTTTCGTCGAACCTGCATCACGACGTGGCTCCGAAACCGAATTGATCCACGCACAGTGATGGAATATGCGGGCCATGTGGATCTGGAGACGACACTCAGGTATTTGCGGCCGGCAGCAGCACAAGAGCGCATCGCTGAGGTCAGTGAGATCAAGTGGTATTGAGTAGAGAGGGAATTCAGGAACTCAGGTATAAGTGCGATCAGATATCAGTTTTTGACCTTTGAGAAAGTGAAATATTAAGAGGCAGCAGCTCAATTCTTGCTTTTAGGTATCTTTCCTGAAGTCCAACGAACTCCCGTTCCTTGTCCGGTCGATGAGTGCGTTGGTGAATTACACTAAGCCGCTAGTGCGGCAGGGGGATGCCTCTGTGGCTTTTGGATTGAGTGTTGGACACACCAAGGGAGTGTCCATGACGCATATACGCCAACGCATGCAGGAAGATCTCCGGTTGCGCAACTATTCCGAACGCACCGCTCGCACTAAACTCACACGGTTGCCGAGTTCGGCAAGTACTTCCACAAGTCACCCGATCAACTCGGTCCCGAGGATGTTCGCACGTTCCTCCTGCATCTACTCAACGAACGCAAGCTTGCGTGGGGAACGATTCAGAGTGCCCGTCTGCGCTGAAATTTCTCTACACGCGGACCCTGAAGCACACCTGGTTCGATCAGGAAGTCGTCAACCCTAAGGTGCGGCGCAAGCTACCCACGGACTGGAGCTGCGAAGAAATCTGCGCATTGCTCGACGCGGAGATGAACTCCAAGCATCGTGCGCGCTCTTTCCTACCGGTAGAACTAAGCCCACGTAAGACCACGATAGCGGCGACCCGGAGCCCATGTTGTCGTTGTGCTGGTCGCGTACGCTTGATCGAGTGGGGCCTTGGCTTGCCGTCCTCAAGCATCTTCGCAGCGCGTATCACACGGTCGCGAGCATACGCCGCATCCCGCCAGCCCTTTATCTCCACGCTTACCTTCTGGGTCCCTATATATGGACAAGAAGTGGGTAATCTCTTTGAGCATGTGGGGATAAATATCGGTGTAATTCCAGATACTCGCGAATCGAGGATTGTTCTTCCCGACTGCCAGTACTTTCTCGTCCAGCACACTCTGGTCCATCATCTCCAGCAATCCAATCGGACGAACTTCCTGAACACAGCCCGGGAAACTCGGGTTAGGTACCGGCACAAGTGCATCCAGCGGATCGTCATCATCGCTCAGTGTGGACGGGATGAATCCATAATCACCCGGATAGTGAACAGGCGAATGCAGGTTGCGGTCGAGCTTGAATACGTGCAGTTGCTTGTCATATTCAAACTTCTGCGTGCGATCCAAAGAGATTTCGATAACTGCGCGAAAAACCTCGGGTGATCGGTCACCAATTGGCAATTCCAAGTAATTAACCATCTTGATCAGTTTCTCTTTTTGGGGCGGGGAACAGAAGGCAGGCCTCACCGGCTCGAAATACCGGACCACCGCCGCAGATGTAATAGAAAACGTGAAATGAGGCGAGAAGCTGCGAACGTCAATCGTTCATTTTCGGGCGTGCAATTTGGCTTCGGCGAAGCACTCGATCGCCAGCTGTTTGTGCCGTAGAGCCTGTTCATACCGGTCAGTCTCTTCGGTCACCACACCGTCCCCGAATCTGAATTGCCTCGCGTAAGATATCTTGCTTCTCAGCAATTCCGGTGCAAAAACCAGAAGATCACCTGGACCTGCCTGGGAAAGGAAGCCGGTCATCGCGCGGGTCCAAAGCTCTCGGAAATGCGCCACATAATTGACTGCTCCTGTTGAAGCAGATGGATGTGAGTGGAGGTCTTCATCGATCGGCATCTGAATGCAGCCGGGACTTGCGATCCTGCCATGTATGAAACCGATTCGATCAAAAATTGGCTGCATAAAGTCAAGCTTGCGGGACCAATCCCCGTAAACCAGTTCCTGCCCGCAGTAGTAGTGGCTGAAGTCTCCGTTGAAGCGGACTTCAGGAAAGCGTCGCGCAATCTGCACAGTTCGCCAAAGATCCTGGGTGATAGTCGAACGATGCGTTTCAATGAACATTGGAATTCCATGTTTGGTCGAACTGTTCAATACCGCTTCGACCAATCGGAACGCCTCGTCGTCGTCCTCCATGCCCCAACCAACATGCAGTGTCAAACACAAGTCCCCGCGGTCTGCATGTGCCGCGGCTAAAACGGTTGCGTCTTGCCGAACGTTGACACGCCCAAGCCCGCAATAAGCAAGAGAAGTATCTACAGGAGTTGAGGCCGGTGTTGTTAGCTGAACTCCTTCGAAACCGTCTTCCTCAAGCTGCCGGTCGCGTTCAAGGCCGGTGTAACCGGGCCATACGCTGGCGGGGCGCAGTCCAAGCAGCGTGTCCAGATTAAGGTAGAGAGCGAGCCGTGGCTCAGCATTAGTCCCGTCGTTGACATATGGAAGCTTGTGCATGATTTACTCAGAACTCGTCGTAGATTATGTTGCTGGGGCGGACTCCGAACTCGTTTAGCATTCTTGCGCAAGCGCGGATCATCATCGGCGGCCCGCAAAGGTAATATTCCACGCTCGTGGGGCTCGGATGTAAAGAGATGTAGTTCTTCGACACAACTTCATGAATGAATCCCGTCCTGCCATACCAACTATCTTCAGGTAGAGGCGAAGACAGGGCTACGAAGAACGAGAAATTGCGATGTTCTTTCGCGAGCTGCTCGAAATAATCAGCGTAGAAGATTTCCTGGCGTGAACGCGCACCGTACCAGTAACTGATTTTTCGTGCGCTCTTTTCGGTTTCAAGGAGGTGGGAGATATGGGCGCGGATCGGAGCCATTCCCGCGCCTCCACCGATGTAAACCATTTCTCGTTGCGTGGGTTTGATGTGGAAGTCGCCGAAAGGGCCAACCGCCTTGACGATGTCACCGGGTCGTAGGTTGAAGAAGTAGCTCGACCCGACACCTGGTGGGCAATCCTGACCGAGAGGGGAGGTTGCGATGCGCACATTAAGACGTAGGCAGCCATCTTTTCGGGGGTCGCCTGCTAACGAATAGTTGTTTCGGCGGCCACCTTCCGGATTGCGGGCGACCTGCTCGAATACGTGTTGGTTTTTCCAAACAGTGCGATAGGGCTCCGGGATATCGAAGTCGCGAAAAGAAATCTCTTTGTAGGCGGGAATGTCGAACTGTAGATAATCGCCCGGCGTAAACTCCGAAAGTTCTTCGCCAATTTCGGGCTTCAGTGTGAGCTCACGAATGAAGGTTGAAACACTGCGGTTGGAAACTACCCGGAAGCTGCGGCTCAGACAGTCGGGAGTACCAATTCTTGGTGCTGGCGAGAGCTTGATGCGAATTTGTCCGTTGATTTCTTCGGCAGGATAGGTAGCAAGGCTTCGGCAGATGGGGGCGCGCGCCGGCGAGCCATCTACCAGGTTGAAGCGGCCATTGTGTTTGGCACATTCGATCATGCGGCCTTTTACCAGTCCCTCGGAAAGGTGGGTATTTCCATGTGTGCAGAGACCGTCCGTGCCATATAACTTGCCATCCTCATCCCGATAAACCGCGTACGTCTTCCCACCGTGATCGAAGCGGATGACATCAGCGTGCAGCAGGTTGCTTGAAGGACAGACCGCGATCCACCCGAGAGTATCTGGCTGAGACTGCGAAATAATGGGGGCATCTGCTGCCCGTTTCCTGGCAGCAGGAAGCTTACGTTTCACGCAATAAGTGGGATCCTTTGTCTGCTTGTATAGTGCTGGCACAAGTTCCCGCCATGCTGCGAGTAAGTTCGGGTACGGCGCCGGACAGTCGTCTTTGACTGCTACATGTAGTTTGGCCAGGGCGTGAAACGGAACCAACGGAAACATGTGATGCTCAACGTGATAATTCATGTTCCAGTACAGGTAGCGATGTATTGCATTCATGTAGACAGTGCGGCAATTCAGCCGGTGATCCAGAACGTTTTCAGCAAGGCCCGCGTGCTGAGTGAGGCTGTAGATGGGCAATAGCCATGAACCGAAAAGATTGCTGAGACCTACGAACATTAGAGGCAGGATGCTTCTTTCATGTATAGAAAGCCCAATGACTGTCGCATAGATTCCAAAATAGATTCGTGCTCGGAAATAGATCTTAGGAAATTCCGAAGAAGGGATAAATGTTTTTTCAGCTGCGGATATTCGCCCAAAAGAATGCCTCACGATGGCTTTGAAATAGGAAGGGTAATTACGCAGATTAAAGAATTTCATGACGAGGGCTACGACGTTAGGCGGCAACGGCACTGCAATTTCCGGATCACGGCCCACAATGATCGTGTCGCTGTGGTGCCGGGTGTGGCTCCAGCGCCAGACAGTTGATTCGCGCATTACCATGAAGGAGGCGATTTCATAAAGGATGATGTTCATCCAGTCGCTCCGGAAAGCGGTACCGTGGCCGCTTTCGTGCCAACGTGAATCTGAGGTCGAAGCGTAGAGAACGCTGTAGATTGCATAGGGGAAGACAACGTACCACGACCCCCAAAGGAGAAACGTAAAGTAGCCAGCCGCAAAAATAAGTACAAACCACAAGGAAGTATCACGAATAGCGGGTCCATTCCGGCGCTCGAGTAGTGTTCGCATGATTTCGCGCGGAACTGGGCACTGATACCAATCTGCTTCGGCAAGTCCTTTTTCTACGGCAAGCCTAGAATTAGTTCCTGTGAGACTGTAGTCCAATCCTAGTCTTGGCTTGGAGAAAATAGTTGATTGACTCATGTTCGATTCCCTTTCGGTGTTCGGGGACAGTGCCGAGACTCATGCATACGATCGTTGCGCCTAGTGGGTTTTGGTACGCAATTGGTAATTAGTTGGCGTCGCGCCGGGCACTCGCTTTCAAGTCATATATTCGATGCACTGCGTTGTTTCCGATTCCGAAACATTGAAATATGCCCCCAGGAGAGTCGCAAATTGGGTGTGTCCCTAAACGCATTTGCCTGACCTCAGATGCAAGGAGTCTAAAGAGAGTGCGTTAGCAAGTAAACCACATACTGCTAATAGAGATCATCGAAAATACCAATCTTGGCAGCGGTGTCCATTGCCTCCCGCCCACCCAGGTTCTGGATGATGGAACGGGCGAGCCGTATCGTGGTCGGAGGGTGTGATCGCCAGTCCGTCGCCGCAATCAGCAACTGTCGAGACATTGCAAAGTCGCGGATCCGTTTGACAATAATGCCGTGCCCGAAAGGCCCGGCAGTGGAACATTCGGGCACTATAGATGCGCCAAGTCCCGCGCGAACTAAGCTTTTGATTGCCTCGATATTCTCTAGTTCCATGAGAATCTTCGGTTGAATGCCAAGCTGGTTAAAGTAGTCCTGCTGAACTATATGCAGAGCGGTGCCACGTAGGTGTGAAATGAAGGGAATATCTGAAAGATCCTGCGCAGTCAGGACGGCTCTGTCTGCTAAATGATGTTCGGTAGGCAGAATGATAACCAGTTCTTCCTGCAAAAGCGGTAGAGAATCAACCGACTTCAGAGCTTCGGCGGGGCTCATGATTATGCCTAGATCAATGGTTTGCGCCAGAAGTTGTTGGAGTACAACCTCTGTTACCGCAGTATTCACAAGTACCTCAATAAGCGGAAATTTCCGGCGAAACGCTGCCAGGACTTCTGGAAGCAAATAAATGAGCGGAGTATCTCCGGTTCCAAGGCGAATCGTTCCCCGTCTTGAGGTCGAGAACTCTCTCGCAGCAAGTTCCGCATTTTTCAAGTCTGCAAAGATCCGATCAACATACGGAAGCAATGCTCGTCCGGCAACCGATAGAGCAACACGCCTTCGAGATCGGGTAAATAATGGGCAGCCAAGTTCTTCTTCTAGCTGCTTGATGTGAATTGAGACTGTGGATTGGGAAAGGGAGAGGTCTTGAGCGGCGGCCGTGAATGTTGATGCTCTCGCAGCAGACCTGAAAACTTTTAAATGATGGAGGTCCATAGTATGTTCCCACAAATTACATTCAATTTCGCGTTCTGGGGTGTCGCTTCATACTGGTGGCTACTGGTGATCGTGGCCAAAGAGAGGATCCGGTGCACTGAGGTATGAATCTACAAAGGGGCATACATGCGCAGCACTCATTCCTATTCCGAATCGGATCTGCTCTTGCAATCCAATCTCTGTCGTTCTAAAGACCGTCGCCGGGATGCGCTTGCTCCAACCAACCGAGATGGTACGGCAATCAGCAATGGGCTTCATTCTCAATTCCAAAGGAGCATTGCGATGATCACTTGTTCGATTATTTCGAAACTTGAGGACTTTGCGAAGGGATTGATACAACGCGAGTCCATGTGAAATCGCATTCTCTCGACGACCTTTAGGTTCCCTCCGACTCTTCGATAATAGAAAATGTTTCCACAGGGATAACACCCATTCGCTGACAGATCGGCCGAGTCTCACGGCCTATCGCAGGGAGCTGGCAAGCAAACCAGACTGCTCCTGCCCCCATCACAACGCCAAGCAACACTACAGCGACAGGTGCTCCCCACTCATGCGCCAGAGATCCAGTCAGCAAGCATCCGAAAGGAGGCATACCCACATAAGCCATCGTGAAAAAGCACATGATTCTTCCGCGCCTCTCATCGCCTGCAAGGATCTGGATTAGGGTATTGCTCACCGAGATGCATTGCATCATTCCAAAACCAACTGCGACCATCGTACCCATCGAAATCCAAAAGCTTCTAGATAATCCGAAGCCAACTAGCCCCGCGCCGAAAATAGCACTCCCTATGGGGATAAACTTCGCCAAGCCCTGGGCATTCTTGTGGAGAGTCAGAAATACAGCCGAGATCAGCGAACCTGTACCCATTGCACCCATCAGACAACCTAGTGTTTGTGCATTGCCGTGTAATACGTTCGCTGCAAATATAGGTATGACAACCGAACAAGGTATTCCGAACAGGCCGGCAACTGTAACGAGAAGCAGAATAGTTCGGACGGAAAACTTTCCCGACACAAACGACCATCCCTCCCGCAATGCATCCCACACAGAAGGGGAGGCTGCCGGGTAGACACGGTGGTTTGGCCTTATCGCTAGTAGCGATGCGATCACCAAGATATAACTAATGCCGTCCAAGAAAAAGCACCAACCTTCGTTCGTTGCCACAATTAGCAATCCAGCGAGCGAAGAGCCTATCAGTCGTGTGGCATTGAACATTGTGGAATTGATCGCTATCGCGTTTCCCATGTCGCGCCGGTCGTCCAACATTTCTACTATGAATGAGTGGCGGGCTGGAAAGTCAAATGCCGTTACTACTCCCTGAAAAAGACTTACCCAGAGTATCCAAAGGACTGTCGGCTGACGAGATAAAGCGATATAGGCCAGTAGCAGAGACTGGACCATGAGTGCCCCTTGCGTGCACACCAAGACTTTTCGCCTGTCCAAGCGGTCGATTGATACTCCGATGAACGGCGCAAGAAGGAAGGACGGAATTTGGGTGGCGAATCCGACAGAGCCTAGGAGAAACGCTGATCGAGTTAAGCGGTACACTAGCCAGCCAATGGCCGTTGTCGAAATCCATGTACCAATGAGAGAAATGCTCTGACCCGCAAGAAACAGCCGAAAGTTCCTGTGGCGGAGTGACGGCCAAATATTAAGGATTTCTCCCATTGAGTTCTCTCGATCACTACGGCTCGTGTTATCCGTAAGTTCACATTGACAACCGAAAAACCACCCTCTTTCGCTCGGGTACTGCTGTACACCGTCTTTCACTTCCATAGAGATTTGCATTGGCATTATGTAAACGCAAAAGCTCCGAAACCTATTCAGGTTCACTTGCGCTTAAACCTCGGCGATCCTGGCTCTCAATGAATAATCGAGACAACTCTCGTCAGCTATGCGCCACCGATGATCGTGTAACGACTTGATTCGATCGGTTTCGGCCGAGACTTTTGCTGAGAGAGTCGGCGCCGAAGAGTAGACAGTCGCTGGATACGGGGACGTATTCTCGTCGCGACAGCCGTCAATAGGCCACTGTCAACACCGCTGCTTAGGCCGTGTAGAAGCGCAGTTTCGTTTCCGTACGGATTAAGCGCCCTCGGCTGTCTAGCTGAATTCAGTTCTCCAACCCCGCTCATTCATGGAGCACTCCATGTATTCCGATTGAGTGTTTCGTCCATCGTTGCGTCACTTTCTGGAGCCCATACTTCTGAGTGGTGACTTAATATTCACCGCAGGATGTTGGCCGAGCCCGAATGATGTGAACTCTAGAATGCATGCGGCTACCGCAGCAATCCTTTAACGGTATCAATACGTGCTCTGTGCCACTTCATTCATAAATCAGTGACTTATGACCAGTTCAAGAAAGCCGACAATGAAGACCAAATACCGGCCTATGAATTAACTTCGACAAAGTATCGCAATAATTACGAATCTTTATATCTTCACGGAAAAAAGTTCTTTACTTTTGTCCATTTCTGGTGATATTAAAATCCTGGCAAAAACTTTTGGATCCACCCCTTGGATCTACGGAGGCGATCGTGATACTTAAAAAGATGCAAGCTCAGATACTCACAGCTCTATCAACAGCAGTCGTTGTGGCAATGCTGGGAAGCATGCCAACGAAAGCACAAAGCTTCTATGGTTCGATAACAGGGACCGTACACGATCCATCCGGCGCGGTTTTACCGGGTGTGACCATCAAGTCCACAAACACAGCCACTTCTACGCAAAGAAATACGACGACTGATACAAATGGTGATTACCGATTTGTCGATCTAATTCCGGGCAATTACCGATTGGACTTTGAGATTGCAAGCTTCAAGCATCTCAGCCGCCCCAACGTGAGAGTGGAAGTACAAAGCATCGCACGCATCGATGCGGTTCTCGAAATTGGTAGCACTTCCTCAACTGTGGAAGTAAATGAAGCTCCGCCCATGCTGCAAACGGAGACCGCTTCGCTCGGTCACGTTATTGAGCAGCCCCAGAATATGCCTCTAAATGGACGAAATGTTCTTGCTCTCACGACGTTGATACCGGGTGTAGTCGCGCAAGGGCAAGCGGGTGTTAATCCTAGCAACGTGAATAACACTTCGCGAGGCAATTTCCAAATAGATGGCGGTCTGGCGAATACCAACGCGGAGTTCATTGACGGAGCGCCGGTAAATGTCAACTACATCAGCATGCTGGCTTTAGTTCCGACTCAGGATGCAATTCAAGAATTCCAGGTGCAGAGCAACAGCCTGAGCTCGGAGTTCGGGCGATACTCGGGCGGTGTAATCAATCTGACGACTCGATCCGGAAGCAATCAATTTCACGGCGCCGTTTATGAATATCTTCGCAACGAAATACTCAATGCCAATACCTACTTCTCGAAACGCGCCAATCTGCCTGTTCCACCATACAAGCAGAATCAATATGGAGCTAGATTGGGTGGACCGATCCTGAGAGACAAGCTCTTCTTTTTCGGTAGCTGGGAAGGCTATCGGCAGCGACAAGCGGGTACCAATACTGCGACTATCCCGCTGCCTGCATTCGTGCAGGGTGATTTTTCAAATTTGAAGGACAGCAATGGGAACACGATTCCCATATATGACCCCTTGACGACCTGCGGAACACTGACGAATCCCGCGTGCGCAACCGACGCGAACGGAAACCCGATTTATACGCGCCAAGCGTTTCCGGGAAACAAGATCCCATCCAACAGGTTGGATCCAACTGCTGTCCTCCTAGCGCCAATGATCTGGCAAGCGCCCAATCAGCCTGGTCTACTCACAAATAACTATGTGCGTAATTTCCCTCAAGGCGCAAACAATCAGCAGTACAACGGTCGAATCGATTGGAATGTGAGTGCGAAACAACGCTTCTTTGGCCGATACACGTACTGGCCGGTGGAGCGATTGGCTATCGAGCCCTTAGGATTGCCGACACAGGGACCGATCACTGAGCATGTACATCAATTCGTATTCGGAGATACCTATACGATCAACCCGACAACCATAGCCGACCTTCGCGTTTCCTACTTGCGCTACACATTCTTTCAACAAATGGTCAGCCTTGGGATGGACCTGACGAAGATTGGATGGCCGGCTAGCTATAACAACCTTCCGAATCACACGATGCCGTTCCCCGTGATCTCTGGATACAGTGGCTTTGATGGTTCGCAGGTGTCAATTATAGGCGACAAGAATAATCTGTATTCGATGGCCGGCAGTCTAAGTAAGTTTGTCAACAAGCATAACTTCAAAATGGGATTTGACCTGCGCAGGTTGGAGTTCTGGTACACACAAACAAATTACTCCAGCGGACAGTTCTCATTTGACAGAGGTTTCACTGCACTGAACCCGCAGAACCCAGGGAGCACGGGCAACAGCTTCGCATCATACATGTTGGGTAATGGATCAGGCGGCAGTGTCTGGATCAATATCCCCGCTTACGGGATTGAGCAATATTATGCAATTTATCTAAATGATGATTATCGAGTGACCCCTCGCTTGACTATGAACTTAGGGATGCGCTGGGATTTCCCGGTCGGATGGTCTGAACGACAAGATCGAAACGTAGTTCTACTTCCCAATGCGGCAAGTCCATTGGGTGCACAGACGGGCCTTCCTCTGCAAGGAAAAATGGCTCTTGTAAATTCTTCCGATTGGCCATCGCGTAATAGCTATGCAAATCGGCACAATCTCTTTGGGCCACGCTTCGGAATCAACTATCAAATGATGAAAGATACTGTATTGCGTGCAGGGTTTGGTATCTCGTTTCTGCCACTAAGCTCAAATCTCAGTACCGCACCCTCATCATCCCCTGTGATGAGTAACTATACATCTTGGGTCTCTACGCTCGATGGTGGATTAACTCCGAACGCAACATTGAATAGTCCCTTTCCGACTGGATTTTTGCTACCACTTGGGCATAACCCAGCATTCCAAACACAACTGTACGGACAGTCGGTTGGAGGTGTAACTCCCAAATCGTCTCAAGGGTACTATGAACAGTGGAACGTTGCCATTGAACGATCGATTAGCCCCCAAACATCGCTCGAAGTAGCCTACGCTGGTTCAGCGGGTGTTAAGGTACCGTTTAACGTTGCGATGGATGAGTTACCCGACCAGTACTTGTCAATGGGGGCGCAACTCCAACAGCAAGTTGCTAATCCGTTCTACGGCTACATCACTTCGGGCGCATTAGCCGGGCCGAAAATTCAGAGAGGGCAACTCCTTCGCCCGTTTCCACAATACACAGCTGTTACGGGCAGATCGAGCGCAGAAGGGCACACCGTCTACCATGCCCTACAAGCAAAGTTTCAGCGACGTTTTGGCTCAGCGGGGACTCTCCTTGGCGCCTACACTTGGTCCAAGCTGATCTCGAACGCGGAAACTTTGACTCCCTGGAACGAAGGAAATGTTGGTAACTCAGTTGGCAGCCCTCAAGACTACAACAACCTGGGAGCTGAGCGTTCGGTTTCCGCCAATGACGTGCCACAGAATCTGGTAATCAGCTACACGTACGGTCTTCCGTTCGGTAATGGCAGGGCTCTTCTCGGTGGGGCCCAGGGAATCGGGAATTCGATCATATCAGGCTGGAATGTCGGTGGAATTACGTCATTCAGAAGCGGTCTGCCTCTTGCCATTACGGACGCGGTCAACAACAGCTTCGCATACGGTGGCAGTCAGCGCCCCAACTTGGTGCCAGGCTGCGCAATCGCCCGCTCGGGATCAGGTACTTCGAGGCTGTCACAGTGGTTCAACACTTCCTGCTTTACTCAGCCAGCCCCATTCACGTTTGGAAACGCTCCTCGTGAATTGGCAGGAGTACGCAGTAGCGGCACAAATAACTGGGATGTCTTCTTTTCGAAGACAACGCACCTTCATGAGAACCTTGGCCTCGAATTCAGAGCAGAACTCTTCAACCTTTTCGATCGAGTCCAATTTTCGGAAGCCGGGCAGTCTTTTGGTGCTGGCAACTTTGGATTGGTCAGCGGGCAGCAAAATAATCCACGGCTCGTACAGTTCGCGTTGCGGCTAGAATTCTAACGGCAGGCGAGTCTTCCCGGATGGCCGGGAAGACTCGCTGGTACTCGTCGGAGACATTTGAGAGAACCCCACTTTCCCCAATCAATAAAGTGAACCTTGTCGCTTGAAATATAAAGCAGGTGCTACGTGGCAACTCCTCAAAACGGCAATGGTAGGTGTTCGGCCTCTCCCTAGATACCGATAATTCGACGGAATAGGCGCACTTCTAGACGAACCTGCCTGAGATTACCGAAACTTATCTTAGGTGGGAAACTGTGCGACCAAGAGTGAAGGTCAAACTGATGAATGTTCGAATTCTGCGATACCGCAAGAGCAGTTTCGCAGATACCGGATTGGTGGCGAGGTGACATGCGGCTCATGTGCGAAGTCGGACGATGGACAACACTTGCAATTCTGCTAGGTGCAACCTCTGTACTAGCTCCGCATACGACATGCGCTGCTGAACCAATGAGAGAAAAGTTAGAGACAGTTCTTCCTAAAATGGAGTGTTCGCAGCTCGACTTCAAAGCGCAAGAATTGTCGGTAATTGCAGGAGTCCCAATCCAGATTTCCTCTGCGAAGATCCAGTTGGGCAATGGGGCACCTTATTGCGATGTCGAGGGCTATGTGTCGCCACGAGTTGGATTCGAGGTCCGCCTACCTACGACGCGCTGGACGCAACGATTCCTTCAGACAGGTTGTGGGGGCCTGTGTGGAGTCATAACCATAAGGGTACCGAGTCCCCAGAATCAAAACAACGAATTGGTTAAGCGCGGAGAATTTGTCCTCGCGGCGACAAATGACGGTCATGACACGAACGACTATTTCGATGGTGTCTGGGCTGCAAGCGATCCGCAATTGCGGATTGATTTTGCATATCGTGGAGTTCACGTGACCGCCCTGGCAGCTAAGGCCTTAATGCAGCTATTCTATGGGCAAAAACCGAGATATTCGTATTTCATGGGGACCTCAGAAGGTGGACGTGAAGCCGCAATGGAAACACAGCGCTACCCCGAGGACTTCAACGGGCTAACATCGGGGGCACCGGCGATCAATCTAGTTACGCAAATAACCTTCTATCATGCATGGAACATGATCTCAAATTCCGACGAACATAATCAGGAAATACTAACTCCGAAACAGCTGACTCTTCTTCACGATGGAGCACTCGCGGCGTGCGACGGAAAAGATGGATTAAAGGATGGAATAATTAGCGATCCAATCCAATGTCAATTCGATCCCAATGTGCTTCGATGCGAGGCTGGCCAAGACCAGAGAACGTGTCTTACTTCGGCACAAGTTGCTGCTGCTGCAAAGATCTATTCCGGCGCCCGCGACAGTACAGGACACCGGCTAGTTATTAGCGGCCCTTTTCCCGGGTCGGAGTTGCAATGGGCCGAATATGTCCCCGACGATCCAGATATGACGCATTCTCAGAGCTATGCCTTCGCCACGACTGGAGTGAAATATCTCGCTAGTACAACGACACTTCCCGTAGGTTTTAGCGTGAAAGATTTTAATTTCACTGAAGCTAACTTTGACTCATTTCAACAAGCGCATGCAATTTATGATGCCTTGGATCCTGATCTATCCATATTTGCCAGAAAAGGAGGCAAAATTATCTTCTGGCACGGTTGGGCCGATGGGTCAATTTCTCCCACAAACTCGATCGTATACTATAACGCCATACGTAAAACTATGGGGGAAGAGAAGGTCCAAGATTTTGCTCGGCTCTACTTGTTTCCAGGCGGGTATCATGCGAACGCTGGTGCTCACCCCATAGTCAGTGATCTGTTGACGCCTCTGATGGACTGGGTTGAGAGTGGAGTTCATCCAGATCGTATCCGTGCGACATACTACGCGGATCCACTGCCTAAGCCTTGGTCCGAAGTTCCAGATACAAATCGCGCCATTCGCACGCGGCCGGTATTTCCCTACCCACAAGTGGCCACATATAGGGGTGAGGGCAACCCAGACGATCCAGAAAATTTCGCACCCGGGAAATCAGAAAGCTTGGAGCGGTTCACGACGGATTGGATAGGAGAACGTAAATTCTTCACACCGCATTACGAACTCTGGTGCGAATCGAGCGGAATGCAATTCCATTGCGACAAGTGAAGAATGGCTTTTGATTTATCACTCTGGAATGAGCCGTTGTCATTTCCGCAATTGCAGTATTTCTACATACACAACGCGTTAGGCGGGATCTATTTTTGAGCCCAGTATCAAGGGGGAAGCAATGTACTGTCTCAAAAGGGCACAATTGTTGATTATCGTGGCACTCGTAAGTACAGTGTCGGCAGCGTGCGCGGAAGTCAGGTTGCCGAAGATTCTGAGCGACCATGCGATTTTACAGCGTTACGAGCCGATCAGAATATGGGGCTGGGCCACCCCAGGGGAGGCAGTGACTGTACAGTTTCACGGACAGGAACGAATTGCTGTTGCCAACGAACTTGGGAAATGGAAACTTTGGTTTTCACCGGAGGCTGCTGGAGGACCTTACACGATCGTCGTGAGTGGCAGGACTCGGGATGAGAAAGAGGCGGTAAGCTCCATAACGCTTAACGACATTCTTGTTGGAGATTTGTGGGTCGCGTCCGGTCAATCAAATATGCAGATGCCGATGAAAGGATTTGCGAGTGTGTCCGCATACGTTGCGAATGGAGCAGAAGAACTAAATCACGCAGATCTAAACGATGTACGGCTTTTGCATCTCGCAAGAACAAGTTCTTATTTCCCGCTTGATGATATTTCATCGAGTTGGACTCAATGTACCAAGCAAACAGCGGCCGATTTTTCCGCTATCGCATATTTCTTTGCCCGAAATCTAAAGGAAAAAGAGCAGGTACCTATAGGAATTATCGATGCAACTTGGGGAGGAACACCGATTTTTTCCTGGCTTAGCATGGATCAAATTGGCTCAGATCCCGGGCTTATGACAATCTTTTCCGCTTGGTCGCAGTTTACAGACAGCTTGACTGATCGGGAGCTTATCCTCCAAAAGGAAAATCGGGAAGATGACGCAGCAGAAAAGGCAGGTAAGCTAAGGCCCGAGCATCCATGGCATCAGGATGGAATCCCATCCCAACCAGCATCGCTCTACAACGGAATGATCGCGCCATTGACTCATTTCGCAATTAAAGGCGTGATTTGGTACCAAGGTGAGACTGAAACCCACGACAATCCATCACAATCGCTTGACTACGCGCGAACCTTCGCAGCATTGATACAGGATTGGCGGACACACTGGGGGATCGGCGATTTCCCTTTTTTATACGTTCAGATTTCGAGCTTTTCCGCGCCGCAAGACGATGAGGCGTGGGGCGCGATTCGGGATGCTCAGCGAAGAGTCTTATCTGTCAACAACACTGCAATGGTCGTGACTCTCGACGTTGGAGAAAAGAATAATGTACACCCAAGTGACAAGCAAACAGTTGCCGCACGACTGGCCCTTGCGGCTGGCGCGCTAGCGTATAGGAAGCGAGATATCGAGTATTCGGGCCCTCTATTTCGACGTGCTATCTCAGCCGGTTCCGAGATGCGCGTTGCGTTCGACAGCTCGGCATCGGGATTAGTCGTGCATGGGCCGCAACTCGAGGGATTTGAACTTGCGGGCCCGGATGGAAAGTTCCTGCCAGCAACAGCCCAAATAGATAGTTCCTCAGTGGTCATCATCCAGTCTCAAGTTGTACGGAATCCTGTCTATGTCCGATACGGGTGGAAGAGCTGGAGCAACGCAAATCTCTTCAACGGGCAAGGCTTGCCAGCTTCAACCTTCACTTCAAAATATTAGATACTCGTTTCGTTGAAGAATGGATACTACTTGATGAATGAGTTCTTTTATTCAAAGTTAATCCTGCCGCCCAGAATATTGATTCAGCGGCACAGACCTTCCTGTCCGCGCGGCTTCGCTAATTGCCTCTACCACTCTCAGATTCTGAAGACCGTCCAAAGCGCTTACTAGCGGCAGCGACTTGCCTTCGATAATGTCACAAAAATGCGCAATTTGACTTTCAAGTGGATCGACTTTCTCTACTCTATATCTACTCTCTTGCATAGCTTTGTGCCATGAACGCTCGGACTCTGCTGAATAGCGTAGCAATCGCATTGTGGGAATTGACAATGTTCCGAAAGTTCCCGAAATCAAGAAACAGTCGCTCTCTTCTCTGTGCGCCTTCGAAAAACGCGGATCTTCTCCTGATGTATGCTCCCAACTGCGGTTACTTGCCGCCGTATCCGAGAGCATAAAGGTCCCGAGTACACCGTTGGCGAACCTTAAATTTATTGCTGCGGTATCCTCCACGACAAATTTGCGGGTTGCACTCGACGAGAAGGCCTGAACTTCGACTATTTCACCACAAATCGAGCGAAGTGCATCCACCTCATGGATGAGGTTAATCAGGATTGGCCCGCCACCAGGCTCTTTTCGCCAAGGTGCCTCCGTGAAATATCCCTCGTTTTCGGCCTTGTAAAACAATGTCATGCCAACTACCGCAACGAGATCTCCAAGCACACCGCTTCTTATAACTTCTATTGCTTTTTCCATGATTGCGCTATGTCGACGATAATGACCGACCAAGACAGGGACTCCTGCAGACTCGGCTGCCCTACATATTGAAGCGCCAGCTTCCAAATTGTGCGCTAATGGCTTTTCGACCAGGGTAGGCACTCCAGAATTTATGCATAGTAGGGCCTGTTCGGCGTGAAGCTGATTCGGTGTCGCCAAGATGATTCCGTCGGGTCGATGATTCGCAAGTAATGCGTCGAGACTATTGAAGTGCGGAAGATCTAGTTCATTGGCGAATCTAAATGCTTCCGGGGATGGATCCGCGACTCCTGCGAGTTTGCATCTCTGTGACTTGCGAATGAGTTGAATGTGGCGCCGACCGATCAATCCCGCTCCCACAACCGCTATGTTTAGCATTTTTGTAATATCCCCGATTCCTCTCACAATAATTCTCTTGCGAACTAATGATAAACCTAAACAACCAATCGGTATGCATTAAATTGTGATTCGTTGAAGCAGGCATAAACTCGCTCTTCAGGTGAATGTGAAGTATTAATTGCATGATCGCCATTGACGATACATCCATATATTGCAACATATTAGCAATATAGAGGTAGAGCGCGGCCTCGTCCGAATGGCTATCAGCTGGCGAGAGGCAAGAGCTAGGTATCCCGAACCTCGGGTCAACAAATCGGTTGCCTAGCATGGGTCTCTTGGCTAATATTTACTGCTTATTAGAAAGAATTATTGATGTCGGAAGCCAATTATCCGTATGATACATTGCAAATAGAAATAGACGGTCCTTGCAGAGCGCAGAGTATCGAGCAGATTGTAGAGTAGGGGGAAGTCAATTGACCTGGTACACACGAAAGCTCGTGCGGATGTGGTTTATTGCAACAGTCTTGTTCTTTGTAGCAGTCTCAGCAAAGTGCAATTCTGAGCAGGGCTCGTTATTTGTGGGCGCTGCGCGAGTTGACATTACGCCTTCACCAAATAGGAAGCTAGCGTTGGCAGGGTACGCAGGTCGTCCCGATCGATTTGACGGGATTCACGACCATATTTACGCTCGGGCCATCGTGTTGAGCGACGGCTCGAATAAGGCCGTAATCCTATCTTGGGAGTTGCTAGGGATGCCCTCCAACATATGGGAGCGACTTAAAACCAAGATTGTTGCAGAAACGGGCATCCCTGCGCAAAACCTGTTGCTGGCAGGAGAGCATACTCATAGCGCTCCGGTGCTAGTTGGAATATATGGACCACATTCCACAGTTCCATCAAGAGAAGTCGAGGCATACACAAGCGAAGTGGTGAAGTCAGCAATAGAGGCCATACATGAGGCAGACAAACGTCTTGAACCAGCAAAATTTGGATTCGGTTCAGGCCTCGTCTATGTGAACATCAATCGGCGAATGTTTTTCCCGGAGCATAACTGGTGGTGGCTTGGCTTCAACCCAGAGGGTCCTTCTGATAAGTCTTTGTTTGTCCTCAAATTCACCGACTTGTCAGGAAGGCCAATAGCACTTCTCATCAACTATCCGGTACATGCCACAGTTATGGGACCTGAGAATCTCTTGATCTCAGGGGACGTGGCGGGTGCTACGTCCCGGTATGTTGAGCTCTACTATCAGGGTAAGCTTGCCACATCATCGGCAATGGATCTAAGGCTTCGCAGCGAGGAGAAGACGGACAATGAAGACGCACCCGTTGCACTCTGGACGAGTGGTGCTGCAGGTGATCAGGATCCAATCTCAATGGATAGAGGAGAGGACTTCTCTATGGTCGACGGCCTCGGAAAGATATTAGGCGAAGAATCGGTACGAGTAGCTAATCACATTAGCGTGATGTCTTCGCGAGTTGAGATCGCGGGCGCTCAACGATTGATCAGCTGCCCTGGACGACGGCTTTTGGAGCCGAATAACCGGCCCCGCGTCAACTACGCTTTCGTTGATTCGGGTTCTGTCGATATTAGGCTTACGCTTCTGATGCTCAATCGTGTCGCACTGGTTGGAGTTTCCGGAGAACCATTCTCGCTGATCTATCAAAGACTCAGAGAAAAGTCGCCCCTCCGTGATCTGATCATGGTAACTCATGCAAACGGTTCGAGCGGCTATATTCCTACCGACGATTCCTTTGATCATGTAAGTTACGAGATCACGGCTTCTGATTTGAAGCCTGGTTGCGCAGAAACTTCGATTATGAATAATCTCTTGGAGATGATGGGGACAAACTGATCTTGTGATTCCTTTTGGCTCTATCGAGCGTTGGCGTTAGTGCAGAAATCCTAAAATGGAGGGGAACATGACTCGCGGTGAACAGCAAACGTGCAAACTGTGGATAGTGATAATTGGAGCGTGTTTGGTCGTTCTACTCGGCCTGCCCTGTCGAGTAAGCGCATCCGAATTGCGCGCCTCGGTTACGAAGGTTGATATCACACCTGAGAAGAGTGAATGGCTAGGCGGCTACGACCCGAGACAGTCCACGGGTGTTCGCGACCGCATCTTCCATCGGATCGTTGCGCTTGACGATGGGAATACACAATTCTACTTAATCTCTTCGGAATTTGGCTCCTTTTCGCCCTCCGTGTACAGGGAGACGATGGCTGCTCTCCAGGCGCAGACAGGTATCAAGCCGCAGCAAGTCTGGTGGACGTTTACTCATACCCATTCAGCGCCCGAAGTTGGTCCTCCGGATCTCTCCGGAGTTTATCTGGCAAATCGGTTTCATCACCCTCCAAATACGGAATATACATCGTGGATTGAACAGAGATTAATTGAAGGAATCAAGCAAGCGAAATCAAAATTAGAACCGGCGCGCTTAGGAGTTGGCTGGGGTTTCTCTCGTGCAAATATTAACCGACGAGCTCGGGATGAAGAGGGGTCAGATATTCTAGGAATGAACCCAGATGGAGCGACAGACAGGCGCATCGGTATCATACGGTTGGAAAAGGCGGATGGTACGCTGCTCGCTGTGATTGCAAACTATGCTATGCATGGCACCGTTCTTGGACCATCCAACACTTTGATTAGCGGTGATGCTCCAGGCGTTGTGGCAAATTATGTAGAAAAGAAACTCGGGGTACCGATGCTTTATATCAATGGTGCAGCAGGCAATCTCGCTCCCATTTACAGCGTCCCTAATTTGAATGCAAACAAGGGATACCTCGAGCAGTTTTCCGTTCTGCTGGGAGACAGAATCCTCGAGGCAAATCGTCGAATTACTTCTACGACAGCCAATGTGCAGCTTACTGTCGGACAGATAACAATTGAAACGCCGCGAAAACCAGGAATCGGCTGGGTTGAAGACTTAGGCGACTATATTCGTAAAACCAGCACGGGACAGACAGTTGTGCGGATGCCCGTAGATTTTCTATCGATAAATAAGGATATAGTCATTTGGTCCGCGCCGATTGAACTGTTTTGTGAAGTTAGTAACTACATCCGAGACCATTCTCAATACCCATACACTTTCTATTTTGGCTACAGCAACGGATGGTTGGGATATCTTCCCACGAAAGACGAATATGCAAGAGGGGGCTATGAAATCAACACGTCGCCTTTTACGGATGAGGCAGAGCAAGATGTTAAGGAAGGTATCCTGACATACCTCGATGGTCTGCCGTAAGTAGTGGGCCATCTGAATACTGGTCTATTGCAGTGAGTGGGAGACGAGGAGGGCAGTTCTGTTGCCTTACGACATTTTTAAAAACCTAAGATTCGACGAATCAGAATCTGATCTCACCCTTTGTTCTTTAATCAAATCTGAGCATAAACGAAAAACATCAGTTCTTGGGTGGCGAGTGAGCGGCTTCGTTCAATTCACCTGTCGGATCCGCCAAGAGCGACGGGCTTGATTCAGCATTCTTCCTCCGCCTCGTGATGACACAGCACAATAGTCCAGCGCATCCCTTGCAAACGCATAGGGGAACTTCTCCTAAATAAATGGCGGCATCGAATCAAATACTGCACATTTTGTTCAAGGTACAGATGCGTGGATCCGATTATTCTCAATGAGCATTAACTGGCACTAATTCTCATCATATATCGCTCAATTTAATTCATTTCAGAATAAAGGTATTGACAGTCGTGCGTAATTGCGGCTAATTTGATTGCGATGCTAACAGATTTCGGACTCGCTTAAGAGTAAGAGGGTTTGGGCTCTCTATTTCTAAATGACCGATTTCTTTCAATGCACCCGAAGCTCCAGAATCGATTCAGCGCCTGTGAACGAGGAACCCGAAATGAAGTTCTCAAACGATGTCCTCAAATCCGAAGTAATGCGAAGATTGGGCTGTCGATCTTCGAGCTATTCAACAACATCTCTACTCATCCTAGTTCTCATGTGCCTCGTCCTAGGTCCGTCGACTGCTCATGCGCAGAGTGTTCGTAAGTATGTCTCATCTGCAGAAGGAGAACGACTGAAGGAGCAGAAATCGCTCAGATTTGGCAAAGAGTCTAAAGCGCGGTCGGGTCTGCTCTTCAAAATAGATGATTCAAAACCTGATCAGACAATCATCGGTTTCGGAGCATCGTTTCTGGAGGCGGGAATGGAATGCTTGAACAGCCTTCCCGCGGCTAAGAAGCAGGAGGTCCTTAGGTCGCTTTTCTCACAGAGGGATGGCGCTGGCTTCAGTGCTATGAAGACCGTAATCGGAGCCACAGATTTCATGTCGGCCGGGAGCTTCTATACGTACGACGACACTCCCGGTGATCTTCCTCTTGCCAAGTTCAGTATCCAACGTGATTTGCAGTCGAACGGGCTAATTCCTTTCATAAAGTCCGCACAGCGTTATGGGCATTTTGTTCTTGAAGCTCCGATGGACTATCCGCCGGATTGGATGCTGTTCGATGTAAACAGTAATCAGGATGTCGCCCCGAAATACTATGATGCTCTCTCCCGCTACTATGCACGATATCTCCAGGACTATCAAAAGAACGGCATCGAGATTAACTATCTAAGTTTGTTTAACGAGCCCTCAATTTATACAAAGATTCCGTATGAACAGATCCGCGATCTTCTAGCAGACCATGTAGGTCCTCTCTTTTTACAACTCGGTATCAAAGCTCGACTGCAAATGGCCGAAGCACCTTCCCGAGCCCAAGCTCTCGACGAATATCCGAAAGTGCTGGACGATCCGAAGGCCAGAAAGTTTGTAAGTGCGCTGCCCTATCACGGATACGATTTCACAGCATTCAAAGCTGGTCCTATTGATTCTCCAAAAGCAATTCGCGTAGAGCCGACCAAAGAGAATGGATATAATTTCAGCGAGTTTCAGGCGATCCTTGCATTGCACCGTCGTTACCCTGATCTTCCGCTGTGGATGACTGAAGTGTGCTTATTTAACTTTGGTACTCCTTGGGCAAAGCCGTTGCCTAGGCTCGAGTTTGAATATGGTGACCTTTTTGGTCGTCAGATTTTTGCAGATGTCAAGGCCGGTGCTTCGGGGTGGATCTACTGGAATATGATTCTTGATCAAGACGGTGGACCGGAACTTATTTCGCCTGTTCACAGGGACTCAGCGGACAATAAGCAGCAGCCGCTCGTCGTTATAAATCGACAGTCTGGCGAGGTGAGTTTTACAGGCGCTTATTACTATCTGGCTCACTTTAGCAAATTTGTCCGCCCAGGGTATGTGCGCCTTGAAGTATTAGATGGTACGAAGGATTTCCTTTCAAGCATCCAGGCAGATGTTCAGGGCCTTGCCTTCAAAGGGCCGAATGGCGCAGTGGTAGCTGAATTGATTAACAGCAAGAGATCGACGGAAAAGGTCAGGATCAACTGGCGTGACCGAGAAATGAATGTTGAGCTTCCTGCGCAGTCGATAACGACTCTGACGTGGAAATAGAGAGAAGACGGACCTCGAGTCGTAGCCACGATATGCCAATTGCAATTTCAGCCGTGAAATATCGAGACCTTGCCGAATGCATATGCTGCTAAAACTAACACCGGAAAGATCTCGAATACTGATGTTGCTGACGGGCTTCAGTATAACGAGCTACATCATAAGGACCAACATCACGATAGCTGGTCCTGCGATCATGCGTGAATACTCTCTTACTTCCATTCAACTCGGGTGGATCTTTTCGGCCTTTCTCTTCTCTTACTCAGTCTTCATGTTGCCGGCTGGAGCTTGGGTAGATCGAGTGGGTCCACACAGGGCTCTCTGTTTCGCGGGGGTCAGTTGGTGTATCACCGCTATTTTAACGGCCTATTTGCCCAGCACGTTTTCCCAAAGCACGGTTGGTGCCCTTGGGACGTTAATAACTCTGCGCATAATTCTCGGTATTTGTCAGGCGCCCACCTTTCCCAGTGCGGGAAAAGTTATAGCGGCATGGATGCCTAAGTCTGAACGAGCTTTTGCAAACGCGATAGTCATCTCCGGATCACTTATTGGTTCAGCGTGCACTGCCCCGTTTGTGTCCTTTCTATTGGTCAAGACCGGATGGCGTGAGGCAATGTCTTTTAGCTCACTCATCGTCCTTCCATTAGTTGGGATTTGGTGGGCTTTTGCTGCTGATTCACCCCGAAAGCGTCCGGCCACGTGTTCCTCAGAGCATCACGAAATTGCTGGACTCGTCTCGCGGGAATCGAGCATGCCAGCAGCGGGAGCTTGGAAAGATGTCGTTCGAAGTTCACGGGCCTGGAGGCTATTTGTCATTTATGGATGCGAATGCTATTTGGGCTATATCTTTATTTGGTGGTTCTTCATCTATCTTGTGGAGGTAAGAAAGTTCGTAGTGTTGCGAAGCGGTTGGGCAACGTCTCTTCCCTTTATTGTAGGCGCTATATCAACGCCTTTCTCCGGGGCTCTGAGCGACCATCTGATAACTAAATACGGCCCAAAACGCGGTCAGAGGGTCGTGCCCATTGTTGGGTTGTCGGTCGCTGCAGTATTCGCATTTATAGGAGTTCGTGTGCAGGAGGCATGGCTCGCAATTCTGCTCCTCTCGACAGGTGCTGGCCTCTGCTGGGCAAATGAAGGCCCGGTGTGGTCGGCGATGATCAGCATTTCGCGTCCATCGGGCGTAGGCGCAGCTGGGGGCTTCCTCAATGCCGGGAGTAATCTCGGTGGGGCGCTAGCTGCCATGGCGACCCCGATAATTGCTAGGGAGTTCGGGTGGAAAGCGGCCTTTGGTGCCGGCAGCGCCTGTTCGCTTATCGCAGCGCTTCTTTGGTTTGGTGTTGAACCGGACGATACGATTGGAAGCGAATCCGCTCTGCAGAGTTCAAACTGGATCTCACCGATAAGCGAGCTAAATGAGTAATCACGATTCGGCGCGAAAATGTGAGAAGCGAACTTTCGGATTGAGATCCGCGGGGGAAATTTGCTTCGTCCGTTTCGAGTTGCCACGAATCAGCGAGGTCCGACACGCAGGTGCACAGGTTTCAGCTGGTTCAAAAGCCTGGAGCGTTCAGCATCTATTTGGGTTCGTCCAGAATGGGACGTGGTAACCATCTCAGTGAAAGGCAGGCTCTATTGCCAATTGAACAGCCCCGCTAACGGAAGATGTCAGACCTACCAAGCGACGAATTGTGAAGGCTCATTAGGGGTGAGTATCGGAGTGTGTGATGCAGAATAGATTGACGGGCAAGGAAATATTGGTGACTGCAGCAGGGCAAGGAATAGGGCGTGCGATAGCGGTCGCTTGTGCCAAGGAAGGAGCTCGCGTTTGTGCAACAGACATTAATACTGATGCACTGCTCGAACTTGTGGCAGAATACCCAAAGATTCATGTACACCAACTTGATGTATTGGATGAGAATGCAATTCAAATTTTGGTTGAAAACCTAGGAACAGTAGATGTCCTAGTGAATTGCGCAGGAGTAGTGCACCATGGAACGATACTTGAGTGCTCCGAGCATGACTGGGATAGTTCATTTGACGTTAACGTCAAATCAATGTACCGAACCTGCCGCGCAGTCCTCCCATCAATGATCAATTATGGGCGCGGAAACATCATCAATATATCGTCAACCGTGTCGAGCATAAAGGCAACTACAAAGCGATTTGCGTACGCCAGCACTAAGGCCGCGGTAATTGGTCTGAGCAAATCGATCGCGTGTGACTTCATCAGGCATGGAATTCGCTGCAATGCGATCTGTCCGGGAACAGTTGAAACTCCGTCCTTGCGGGACAGGATTGCGTCAATGGTGGACGTTGAGAAAGCTCGCGCCGAATTCATTTCCCGCCAACCAATGGGACGATTGGGACAACCAGACGAAATCGCCGCTTTAGCGGTGTATTTGGCGTCGGACGAATCGGCATATGTCACTGGACAAATCCATGTCATTGACGGAGGGTGGACACTCTAAGCGTTTTGTGGAATTTTGGGCGATTAGTTTGCAATGCTCCTATACGTGATTGATCAGAGGCAACGCACCCAGCAGAGCAGTCATTGTACTTCTTGAAAAGATTTGCGAGACATTTTCAACGGCACGGTTGATTAAGTTGGCTGAAGAAACTCCAGTCTTTTGGGCACCCGTCTGGCTAAGACAGAAAAGCTCTGAGCTATCTAGGCAGCTTAGGCGGTTCTAGTCGTTTCTACTAATCCTTTTCGTGTTAGATGAATTTACGATTCATGGAAGGAACAACTTCTTTGGCGGGTATTGAGTCAATGAGATCAATCTCTGAGATCGCTAACGGCGGTTCAGACAAAAGATACATGCGTTTTCAGGTTCTTGCCCTCATCTCAATTGGCACAATGATTAATTACCTGGACCGCGCGGTTCTCGGAATTGCCGCTCCGAATATGGCGTCGGAACTGCATATTTCTCCAGTAGCAATGGGGATAGTGTTCTCGGCCTTTTCTTGGAGCTATGCCGCGGCGCAGATTCCAGCAGGGTGGGTATTGGATCGTTGGGGTACTCGCATTACGTATTTTCTTGCGATCTCCTCTTGGTCGATTTTCACCATCGGTCAAAGTTTCGTCAGGGGAGTGTATTCGCTGATAACTTGTCTTTGTGGTCTCGGGATTTGCGAGGCACCTTGTTTCCCTACGAACGCTCAAGTCGTATCGAAATGGTTCCCAGAAGGTGAACGCGCCAGGGCCACAGCTCTTTATACGGTAGGCGAATATTTCGGGCCTGCATTTCTTGGTCCAGTGCTCTTTTGGATTTCTGGCACTTTCGGTTGGCGCTCACTATTCATCACTGTCGGCTGTGCCGGGATTCTGTTTGCAATCGCATGGTGGGCTAAATATCAAGATCCGACAGAGATTCGTGACGAAAGAAAATCTTACGCGATATCGAAAGGGCAGTGGCGATATGGGCTTCAATTGCTTAAGAAGCGCCAACTGTTAGGAGCCGGTATAGGGCAATTCGCTTCGAACTCTACAATGGTCTTTTTTCTTACGTGGTTTCCGACTTATCTCACACGCGAACGGCACATGGAATGGATGCATGCGGGGATTAGTGCTTTATTGCCTTTTATTGCGGCGGGATGCGGGATTCTTGTGGCAGGTTGGTTTTCAGATACTATTCTGAGACGAACTGGCTCGGCAAATCTTGCCCGAAAGTTACCCATTATGGTGGGCTTATTTGGTGCTTCCACGATCATCTTTGCAAACTATTTGAGGAGCGAGCCTGAAGTCATTGGAATTCTATCTTTCGCGTTCTTCTGTCAGGGAATGACGGGTCTTTGTTGGGCATTGGTCTCCGATATCGCTCCTGAGGGTCTTAGTGGTATGACAGGCGGCATATTCAATTTAGCGGCAAACTTAGGTGGAATCATCACCCCTATTGCAGTTGGCACCATCATTGAATGCACTGGTTCATTCGTCTATGCTCTAGTGTATGTTGGCGGTATTGCTCTTATTGGTGCTTTTTCATACTTGTTTATCTTAGGCGATGTAAAGCGCATTTCAGTTGAATAGAGAATCTTAAGTCCGCATGCGGCCTGACAATTGAAAGAGGCAGAAGTCCTATCGACTACTTCAAATCGTCACTCGCCCGCAGGCTAGGATCTCATCATAATTTTCTGCCGAGGGTAAGGGCATTTTAGGTCTGAAGGCTTCTCAGCGACGACGCAGTGGCAGTGGGGGGCGGAGTGCCGCATATCCACTCTCTTGTTAGCTGTCGCTGCGAAATACATTCTCTGCCTTTTCGCGCTATTGATAAGCAAAATCAGGTTCATTTTTCGGGTTTTGCAGTCGTGCGGACGCCGCCTTTCAACCGGTGGCGGTCTGTTGCGAGCATCTCCTGAACAAGCATAACAACCGCCCCAACGGCACCTGCCGTGTCGTCAAGACTAGAGTGCAAAACATCAACTTGACTCATCGACTGCTGGAAAGCTCGAGCTCTTAACGCCCGCAACACCGACTCGAACCAAAGGGGACCTGCGTTTCTGGCGACAGCCCCGCCAAGTATGATGCGCCTAGGATTAAGCCAATTTACGATGTTAGCTAGAGCTGTTCCTAAATGAGAGCCTGCATCAGAGAGAACTATTTGGGAGAGCCTATCGCCGGCTGATGCGGCATCGGCCATCTTCTCTATTAAATCGCCGCTCCGCGCTATCTCTGTAAAGGATGACGTGACACCGTTTGCCAATTCAACATTCATGCGCTTTAGAATCGCAGTTCCGGATGCATAGACTTCTAGGCAGCCGCGGTTTCCACAAGAACACAGCGTGCCATTTAGATCGATCGTTGTGTGTCCCAACTCCCCAGCGAGCCCGTCTAACCCTGCATAGAGCTTTCCATCGATAAATATCGCTGAACCGATGCCCATACCGATGCTGACAAAAACGAAGTTCGGAATTCCATTCCCTTGTCCAAAGCGTTGCTCACTAATCGCCATTGTCCGGGTGCTGTCGTCGACGACAACCGGAAGTTTGTACTTCTCCTCCAAAATCTTTTTTAGTGGTACATTATGCCAACCTTTAACTTTGGGCCAGAAGAGCACTGTACCAGTGCGACGATCGATTACGCCCGATTGTGCGATACCGATCCCGCGGACTTTGCCACTTTGCCGAAGACATCGCGAAATTTCCGCTCGCAGTCTCTCAATGACATACTCTTCTTCCGCAACCTCAAGTGGGAATGCTCTGGACTCGAGAACTTCCCCAAGAATATTTGTCAACACGACTCGGAAGTTCATTCTGCCAACATCGATTCCGATCAAGTGACCCATTTCGGGATTTAGTTGCAGAAGTACACGTCGTCGACCACCTTTAGAAGGGGCAAGCCCTGCCTCCTCAAGCCAACCTTGTTTCAGGAGGGCCCCGACTAGGGTACTCGTATAGCTAAGTGCGAATCCTGCTTGCTCAGCCAACTCCGTGCGTGAAATCTGCCTTCCGAGATATATTCGCTCTAAAATGTTTGTGACATCGGATTCTTTCATCATCGCTCTCCTAGAGAGTGCACAGTCTCGGGTCAATATTGACAATGGCTCTGATCATCGGAACAGACACCCATTTGAAGAACGGGCATCCGTTAGTTTCCATGGCGAAGAAGGCTACAAAGTTAATGAGGCGTCGAGCAATCGATCTGAAGTGTGATGACTCACTAGCGCTTTAGCGCGGGGACGAACCAGTCGCACCGCCATGTGAGTTGAAATGACCATCCGTCTTCCACTGATCCTTGGGGAATGAACAGTTACTCTCCTGGGCCAGATCCCACCTTCTCGAGAACCATCCAAACATGCCCCAGATCACTATAACAGGCATATTTCGAAGCTATCACGTTGATCGTGCACGCGATTGAAGGTGATCATATTACTAGGAAACCTTCGTCTGTGAGAGGCCGATCAACTTCAAAGGTCAATCGCATGAGTTTCTTGCCGGGCCGCGCTGCTCTTAACGCGTACCAACCTTCGCATGCGTATAACTTCATGTCAGAATTACCTCTCCATCGAGACCCAAGGGTTCATACACTCGCCTACGGTGCATCTTCTTCCCAGTGAGTATTTCTACTCGTCCTGGCTCGGATCGTCTGTTTATGGCTAAATGAGCCCTCGATTACTTGAGGCCGAAGATTCTCAGTTCTGAGAACTAATTAAGCAATCTAATGTGTTATATATGCCAAATTCCGTTCTTTTGAAAACTAACTGTTGACAGAATCGGCGATTTTAGTGGTATCTTAATTCCTGTACTTGCATTGCTTATTTGTCCGTCGACCAGGAGAATTCTGATATCTGCAGGCATTTTCCTTGATAGAGGGCTACTCGTAATGCATGTTCTTTGGCTTTACACTCTCTGTACCTTGAGAATCTTGGAATGAAAATTACACGGATTACTTCTGCGGGATTGCGTGGCGGAACACCGAAAGGTGGTTGGACCGATGACATTGAACCCGACGATTGTGTTCATACCCTCGTCGTCGTGTTTACAGATGAAGGCCTCACGGGGTGGGGATCTGTGTTTACCAATGAGGCTTTAGTAAGAGCATCATTGGGAATCATGGAGCCGCTATATGTGGGTGAGAATCCACTTGAGCCGGAACGTGTCAGCGAAAAGCTGAGTGCTCATACTTGGTGGATGGGGCGCGGCGGCAGCATTACGCATACCATCAGCGGCATCGATATTGCCCTTTGGGACATACTCGGAAAGGCGACGAATCAGCCGATCAGCAGGCTGCTAGGTGGGCGTTATCGGGATCGAGTTCGTCCTTATGCCTCAATTTTGATGGACCAGCCGGAGCCCCTAGCGGAGCACTTGTGTTTGGTTCGATCTCAAGGATTCAAAGCTTTCAAAATAGGTTGGGGGCCATTCGGAAGGTTTGACGAACGTCTGGATGAGCGAATAGTAAAAGCAGCTCGTGAAGCCATTGGTCCCGATTGTCAACTCATGGTCGACGCAGGCGGGAGTGATGCCTTCTGGCATCGAGATTACAAGTGGGCTAGACGAACATCTGAGATGTTGGCGCAATATGATGTGAGATGGTTCGAGGAACCTTTAGACCCAGACAATCTCGAAGACTATGTACTTCTTCGCGAGCATTCCCCTATCCCAATTGCTGGGGGCGAAGCATTAACTCGAAGGCAGTCCTACATTCCATGGCTTCAGCGGCAAGCTTTTGACATTGTTCAGCCCGATGTGACGAAGGTTGGAGGGATCTCAGATGAGCGGAAAATCGCGTGGATGGCACAGGAAAATGGCGTTCGTTTTGTACCCCATGGATGGAATACAGCAATTGGGTTAGCGGCAGACCTCGCACTTACCTCCGCCATTTCGGACGCGGATATGGTCGAGTATCTTACCGGTTCTCCTTTCATAGACGAGCTAGTAGCAAAAAAATGGAAGTTGGATGAGGAAGGCATGCTTGAAGTTCCCACTGCACCTGGTCTTGGAATTGACTTTGATTTTGACATCGTGGAAAAGTACTCTGGATTGCGCATCAGTCCAAGTGCTGTTTCAGCGTAGCTCCCTCAGAAGGCAGTCCACATGCCGTTAATCCATGTGAAGTAGTGAAACGGCGGATGTGCAGTAGCAACTCTTAACGAGATCGCAGCAACTTGCAGGCGTGCACTTGAGGGGCAAGTCAGGTTTTATGGAAATTGTCGTCGATATGCAGGATCTTTGCGGAGAGTCTCCAGTTTGGGACGAAGCAACCCAAACGCTCTACTGGACAGATAATGCTGGACGGTTGTTTCACGCATTCAGTTATAAATCCGGGCAACACCGTCTGCTGAAATCGGGTTTCCAGATAAACGGATTCCGGTTGAACAAGCCTGGGGGCTTCTTGGTGGCAAATGATGCGGGCGCGTGTATTTGGAGCACGAACGGTCATTTCAAACTACCGATTGCAGGACCTGAAGGCATGCATCGCTTGAATGATTGCGTTGCTGACGTATGCGGCCGCGTTTTAAGCGGATCGGTTCATTACACCCCCGGGGGCCAGTACCAATTGGGTGCACTGTTTAGGATTGACACAGATGGTCGGGCAGTGCAGATCGACGAGGGCTTTCACCTTGCAAATGGACTTGCCTTCTCTCCTGATGGCGCCACCCTGTACTTCGCTGATACTGTAGCCCGGAGAATCTACGCATATGATTACGACGTAAATTCGGGCAATGTGAAGCGCCGCCGTGTGCTAATCCAAGTTCCTACTTCGGAAGGACTACCGGATGGCCTCGTTGTTGATGCCGAAGGCTTTTTATGGTCGGCACAGTGGTTTGGATCTCAGATCGTTAGGTACGACCCTGACGGATTCGTAGAACGCAGAGTTTCGGTGCCGGCGAAGCAAGTCACTTGCATTGCGTTCGGAGGTCCCGATCTGGATCAACTTTACATCACAACAGCGAGCCAGTTTGAGGAAATGCCCGAACTCCCGGTTCGCCGCGAACCGAATGAGGGGGTTTACGGCGGACCAGTCTACCGAATGCGTCCAGGAGTTCAAGGACGGACTACTCAACAGGCAAATATCGCACTGCCATCAATGAGTCTTCCTTTGGTGGGAAGGGAAGGCTTCGAGTGATATTGGGACCAAGCAGAGACGAGGGAAAATCACTGAAGAGAACATTGAATCTCCGTGATTTGATTCTCTTCGGAATCATAGTGATTCAACCTACAGCCCCAATGCCGTTATTCGGAATTGTGTCCCAGCAGGCAAAGGGGCATGTCATAACCGCAGTTTTGCTTGCAATGATAGCGATGCTTCTTACCGCGACTAGTTATGGTCGCATGGCGAGTGCCTATCCGAGCGCTGGATCGGCTTATGCGTACGTGAGGGGTGTGTTTGGGCATTCCGCGGGGTTTCTCGTGGGATGGGGAATAGTACTTGATTACTTGCTTAATCCGCTCGTCTGCGTGATTTGGTGCGCGAAAGCCGCATCGAACTTTCTGCCGATGCCTTATTATGTCTGGGCATCATTTTTCGCTCTCTTATTCACCACTCTGAATCTGCGTGGGATTCAGTCTTCCGCCAAAATCAATAAGTGGCTAGCCCTATCAATGTTTATTGTTGTTATATACACGCTCACGTGTATGGTGAGATTTCTTCATCATTCGTCGGGGCATAGCTTGTTTTCAGTTGCTCCATTTTACGACCCATCGACATTTTCAATCCGGGCAATGTCTATGGGGACTGCGCTAGCTGCTTTTACCTATATCGGATTTGACAGCATTTCAACGCTTGCTGAGGAAGCAATCGATCCAAGACGGGATATCTTAAGAGCGACGGTGTTGACGTGCTTGGTTACCGGCATCCTTGCTGCCGCAGAAGTTTACGTTGCGCAGTTGGTATGGCCGGACTTCCGAAATTATCCAAATATTGAGACAGCCTACAGCTTCGTCGCCGGCCGCGCCGGAGGTTTGCTGTTGTTCCGAATAGTGAATGCGACCCTTTTGATCGCCACGATCGGATCAGGTATGGGATCGCAGATTGCATGTGCAAGGGTGCTCTATGGGATGGGCAGTTCAGAAGCACTTCCTCGCAAACCATTCGCTCATCTTGACCCGATCACTCAAGTTCCGAACTACAACATTTTGATTAGCGGGATAGTTGCTCTTGGAGGCGCCTTGGTACTGAATTATACGTTGGGTGCTGAATTGTTGAATTTCGGAGCATTTCTCGCGTTTTCCAGCGTGAACGCAGCTACGTTCCAACATTACTTTGTTAAAGGTGTTAATCGGCAATGGACTTATCTTGTTCTGCCGCTGCTGGGCTGCATTGTCTGTCTTTACATATGGTTCAGTCTTAGCTGGCTAGCGCAAGTAGTTGGTGGCGGATGGCTCACAGTTGGTTTGATCTATCACTTACTTCGCACAAGAATGAACAAAGCAAGGTTGTCCACTAGGCACGACCTAGCGAAAGCAGAAGGAGCCCACATGCGTTAGCCGCGAAAGCTCGAAGATTCGCGATGAGATGTTAGGCCCAGGCATTTCGGGTAGGAACTTAGAAGCTGAAGTAGAACGAGAGCAGCCATCAGGTCTGGCATACGTGCGAGACAGCTTGATAGGCCTTGTTTGGGAGCCCAGAACATGACGAAAGATGTGTGCACGCGTTCCATAGTCATCACTGGCGGTGGAGATGGGATTGGTCGAGCGGTAGCCTTGCTCTGCGCAGGGCGAGGGGATCGTGTAGCGATTCTTGATATCGATAAGGAGCGAGCGTGTAAGGTGGCGGCAGAGGCAATTAGCAACGGAGCGACGGACAGCTACGGGATTCAATGCGACGTGACATGCGAAGAACAAATTGCAACAGCCTATAAAACGATTGAGAGAGAATTTGGTGCTATTTATGGTCTCTTTGCGAATGCAGCGATCGACTTGGGTGGAATGATACATGAACTTCCTGCCGATATTTGGCGGCAGGTGATAGACACGAATCTTACTGGAGTGTTTTTGTCGTGCAAATACGCACTTCGTCATATGTTGAAGTGTCGTCAAGGCGGTTCAATTGTGTGTGCCTCCTCGCCACTTGGATTCGTGGCTCCGGCATCTGGCTCTTGTGGAGCTTACAGCGCGACGAAAGGCGGAATTTCAGCTTTGATGCGATGTATCTCTGTTGATTATGCACAACACGGAATTCGGGCGAACGCCATTGTGCCGGGTGCCACTGAGACACGACTCATGTGGAGTAATGTTCCTCCAGAGGAGGTTAGCGAATTACGCCACACCATCGAAAAGGAGGTTCCTCTCGGGAGATTAGCTGATCCTATGGATCACGCGCGAGCGGTCTTGTGGCTACTGTCAAACGAGTCTGCATATGTGACCGGCTCTCACTTGGTTTGTGACGGGGGAATCCTGGCTAAGGCTTCGATAACTCTGTAACGCGAAAAGCAACCGAAGACAGATGATTGTGGCTAGTTTGCTGAAGTATTGGATTTGCTAATTGGGAAAGGCGCCTTCAGATGCCAGAATCGTGGTATCGCTTTGCGCAATTGGATTGGGACTTGCGGGTTAAATCCTGATTCGGAAAGGAAAGCCATGCCGAATAAATCCAGAACTCTCGCGCAACGGAAAAAGGAAGATGTGGCCGTCAGACAAGAAGTGGAGTCGATTATTGGCAGCAAGACCTTCCGACAAATTGATCGTCTTCAACGATTTCTGGCTTACATTGTCGAAGAAGCCCTCCAGGGGCGAGGGAATCAGCTGAAAGAATACCCGATTGGGGTAGAGGTTTTTGGAAAAGGTTCGAATTTCGATCCGCGGATGGACCCCATCGTTCGCGTGCAGGCGCGACGGCTCCGCCTGAGGTTAGCCAGCTACTACGCAGAAGAAGGTCGGAACGACTCAGTCTTAATTGAATTACCGAAAGGTGGATACGCACCGACCTTCACAGTGAGAGAGCAAGTTCAGCCTGCAACCAAAAATTCATCGAATGCAATTTTGGTCAGCCGCAACACGTTTGTAGTTCAGCCATTCGAGGATCTCTCTCCAGATCAAAATCAAAAGCACTTCTGCATAGGAATCGCAAAAGAGATCATAAAGGCGCTTGCAGGCATTTCGGGTATTGTTGTCAAAACCGGACCGAACGCTGGGGGGGCGATCCCGGCCGCCATGGTGGTCGAAGGAAGCGTGCGGAGGAAGCAGAATACATTCCGGATCAATATCCAGATCATAGACTCCTTGCGAGAGTGCTATGTATGGAGCGAATCTCTCGACCGCTCAAACGAAGATGAGTTCGTCGTACAGGAAGAGATAGCCGGTCGCGTTGCCGAAGTGATTCGAACTGGGGTAGGTGAACGTCGTAAATCTCAAACCGCCGGACCATTGGGAGGCACACCCAATCTCGCGGCTCAAAAGCTCTATTTGCAGGGCCGGTATCACCTCGAGCAGCGCACAGAGCACGGATTAAATCGAGCCCTTGAATTCTTCTTGCGCGCGGTTGAAGAAGATCCCCGTATGTCGGTTGCTTATGCGGGACTTTCCGATACTTATAACCTACTTGCACATTACGGCGTGATCGCCCCTTCTGAAGCTTGGACGAAAGCCGCAATTAATGCCACTCAGGCGGTGCTTCTCGACGATCAGTCAAGCGAAGCTCACACATCTCTTGGTCATCTACGGGCGACGCAGGATTGGGACTTTGCTGGAGCAGAGAATGAGTTTTTGAGAGCTATCAACTTGAACCCATACAATCCCCTTGCACATTTTTGGTATGGAGTGTCATGCCTTTCGTCATTATCGAGGCTCGATCAAGCCCTCGCCGAAGTGACGCTTGCTCAAGCGTTGGATCCTGTTTCGTCGATCATTTCGAGAAATATAGCTCTGATTCATTATTACCAGCGCAATCTTGAATTAGCGCTTCAGCACTGCGATCTGACAATCGAACAGAACCCTCATTTTTCGGCAGCCTATTGGACACTGGGCCTTGTGCAGGATCAACGCGGAGAAATAGATGAGGCAATCGCAGCATTTCAGAGAGCGATCGAACTTTCGCCGCCAAATCCGCGCATATTGGGAGCTCTAGGCGGAGCACTGGCTAAGACAGGCAAGCAAAATGAAGCGCTTAAAATCCTCGATGAACTAGACAAATTAAGTCACAGCCGGTACATCTCGCCCTTCGAACCGGCACTGATTAACTTCAACCTCGGTCGCTGTGACGAGGGGTTTTCACTGCTCACAAAAGCATTCGCTGATCGTTGTTTTGAAGTCATCACTATCCACATCGACCTGCGATTCGATGGAATCCGAGACGACTCACGCTATAAAGACCTTTTCCGATTGCTAAACTTACCCTAAGACAAGAAGGTTCATTGCATGTGCTGATTCATTCGATCCATAAACTAGCGGCCAAATGGCCAAATCAATGTGATCAGATTTGCTAGTTCATTGTCCTACATTGAACTTGGTAGTTCATTCAATTGAAATCCAAGTTTCGTCGAACCACTTGAGTTACGTATACGCAAGGTGTAGTGGGAAAGTATTTCTCCCGTCACGTGATGCTGCCCGAGTGACAGATTGACCACTTCGAAACAAAGTTATTTTCGACTTTTATTACCGAGTCAGCTCCTCGAGTAAAATCACGATCGATTCGTATTCTTGTCCAGTTGCGTGCGTCATACCTATGTCGCAGGTCCGATTGCTGCCCAAGTAGCGGTCGAATGTGTGGTCCTTAAGTTCTTCGACCTGCTCCGCTGTTGCTGATGCGGTCAATTCAGGATGAAGAAACCCGCGATCACCCGCGAACCCACAACAGGTTGCATGAATGGGCATTACAACCTCATTAGCGAGAGCTTTTGCGAGACTCTCAAATTCTTCTACTGCATCTAGATGGCGCAGAGAACAGGCAGGATGCAATCGAACAGTTCCGACCTTTTGCGTGATTTTGAGGTTTGGTAGAAGAAAGCCCCAAGCCCATTCAACCGAGTCGATGATCTGGAGTTTATTATGACGTTCTGCGTTTGTCGGACTTAGATGTTTTATGACTTCGCTTCTGATTCCATGGGTACATGAGCTAGCGTCGCAAACAACAGGCAATTCACCTCCGCGCGTCCATTCCCAAAGATCAGATACTATTCGGTTGGCGGTATATGCTCCTGCCTCTTTATAGCCTTTTGACTGCCACACTGTTGCACAACAGGAGCCGGCTAAATCATCGGGAAGCCATAGGTTCAGTCCTGCGCGCTCGGAAACCTTGACCAAAGCATCGACGAGGGGAACTGGGCCACCCCCAAAAATGCGATTTACACAAGCGTTGAAGTACACCGCTGCTGCTTCTGAGCGCGAGGTTCGAGGCAACTTGGAAGTGGCAGCGGCGGGTAGATTGGGACGCCAAGCAGGAACGACATCAGTGCTTATCACCGTGCGCAAAACTTTAAATGCACTTTCAGCGATAAAAGAACTACCTGGCAGGCTAGCCACAACGCGATTGGCTCGCAATGCGTTCCGAGCAAGCATTTCCGCCACTTTCCAGTTTCTTGCGATCCCGTATGCAACGAGTTCTTGCGCCCTGCTGTGCTCCTGGTGTCGAAATTGCTTCATCAGATTCCCGGTATCAATGTTTACAGGGCAAGCAATGGCACATGTAGCGTCACCGGCGCATGTTTCGATCGCTTGATATTGATATTCCTCAAGAAGCGCTTTCGTCACCTTAGAACCGCTCTGTTGACGCGCCATTTCTCTAAGCAAAACTATCCGCTGGCGAGGAGTGGTTGTAAGATTGCGGCTTGGGCAAACCGGCTCGCAGTAGCCACACTCGATACAACGGTCAACTCCTTCTTGAACCGCTGGCAAAGTATGAAGGTGGCGCAGGTGCGCCTTTTTATCTCGGGTCAATACAACGCCGGGCGAAAGAATCTGATCCGGATCAGCAAGTTCTTTTACGCGCCACATCAATTCGGTGAGTTTCGTACCCCACTCTCGCTCTACGAAAGGAGCTATGTTTCTTCCTGTGCCATGCTCGGCCTTAAGCGAGCCGCCGTATTGATCCGAGACAACTGAGACGACGTCCTCCATAAATGCATCGAAACGTTCAATCTCGGATTCGGAGTTGAGAGAGGGTGTAATAAGGAAATGAAGGTTCCCGGAAGATGCGTGTCCAAAAATAACTCCTGCGTAGTGATGCTTTTCAAAGATCCGCTGTAATTCCAATGCACCCTCAGCAAGCACTTCGGGAGGAAAGCAAACATCCTCAAGAATGAGCGAAGTTCCACGTATCCGAGTCCCTCCGATCGACGCGAGAAGGCCGTGCCTGACAGCCCAGTATTGCTCGACCTTTTCGGGGTCTGAAGTGAATGCTGCCTCCTCCAGTAACCGGAGGTCCCTAATTACGACATCAGCACTCTTTTGCGCATTCTCAAGATGCTTCAAGGTGGGCTCTCGAAATTCGACCAAAAGCGCTGCACACCGCTCAGGGAGCGTTCTCCAGTGCGTCGGAACACCGGGCTTTCCTTCTACTGCTCTTAGGCATTGCCTGTCGCATAGCTCAACTGCTGCGGCTCCTAAGCCCGTGAAGTTCGCAACGGCAGCGCAGGCAGAATGCAAGTCCTCAAATAGAAGCAAAGCTGCGCTTCGAAATTTCTTATCGGCGACTGTTTGAAAGACAGCTTCAGAAATGAAGCCAAGGGTTCCTTCAGATCCTACAAGGAGTTTGCGGAATATTTCGAGCGGCGTTGATGCATCAATGAATGCCTCCATGTGATAGCCCGTTGTGTTTTTGATACTGTATTTCTTTTTGATCGTCGCAACCAATTGTTGATCTGATTCGATGGCATTTTTGATGGCCAAAAGTCCCCGAGTTAGTGCTGGTTCGGATTCAGCAAAGATACGTTCGGCGTCCGGCTTAGCAGAATCTATATGTGTTCCCGAGGGAAGAAGAAACGATATTGACTCAAGTGTCTTATATGAATTCTGAAAGGTACCGCAACACATTCCGCTCGAGTTGTTGGCGATTACGCCGCCAACCGTAGCTACCCCAGAACTCGCGGGGTCTGGCCCAAGACGATACCCAAATGGCTTGAGTGCGAGATTCGCCCGGAATACAATCGTGCCGGGGCGAACACGCAGTCGTTTACCGCCATCCTCAACCGTCGAGCCAGTCCAGTGCTTGCGGGCATCGATTAGAATACCGTCCCCTTGAGATTGCCCACTTAGACTCGATCCCGCGGCGCGAATGGTAATAGGGATAGCCTTTTTACGAGCGTAGGTGAAGATACTCGACACCTCGCTTATAGTCTTTGGCGTTACCACGATTTTGGGAAACATCCGGTAAGGACTAGCGTCGCTTGCGTACTTGACTAGATCGATTGTGCGCGAGTGGACATCATCCTTTCCCACGATTGCTGCTAGATCACGCTCCAACCATTTGGGAGAGCCAAAGGCTAATTCCTCCGGAGCGCGATCGTACGTAGGTGAGGCCCGCTCGAACAGAATCCGGAAAGGATTCGGTTCCAGAATTTTTGCCATATGAAGCTCCAGTAGTTTTAGAACTCAGCGGCCCGTGAAAAGCACCGGAAAGTTGAATTCTCCCGTATTGTGACAAGAGACTGCTTTTAAATTAACGTTCTTCCCAACCTACAACCCTTTGTTGCTGCTCACCTAATCCGTCGATACCGAGCCGGATAATGTTACCAGGACGAAGATAAGTGGGAGGTCTCTGGCCCATGCCAACGCCCGGGGGGGTACCGGTCGAAATGATGTCACCGGGGTTGAGCGTCATAAAGCGACTCAGATAACTGACCAGGTAGGCGACGCCAAAGACCATCGTCCGCGTTGATGCATCTTGGTATCTCCTCCCGTCCACCTCAAGCCAGAGGTGCAGATTTTGTGGGTCAGGTATTTCATCTGTTGTCACGAGCCATGGACCAATTGGACCAAATGTATCAGCGCTCTTACCTTTCACCCATTGGCCCGTTCCTTCCAATTGGAACGCTCGCTCCGAAACATCGTTTATCACGCAGTACCCAGCTACATGCGAGATGGCGTCTGCCTCAGAGACATATTTCGCTCTTGATCCAATCACAACACCAAGCTCCACTTCCCAGTCTGATTTCTGAGAATTCTTCGGCAGTTCGATGTCGTCGTAGGGGCCACAAATTGCCGAAGTCGCCTTCATGAACACAACTGGCTCCCCTGGCAATTCCATCCCTGCCTCAGAAGCGTGATCTGAGTAATTCAAGCCAATGCAGATAAATTTTCCAACCGAGCCCACGCACGGGCCGAGACGGGTACCTTCGGGTATCACGGGAAGATCTTCGCTGCGAATCTTATCCACCCGCAGAAGTGAGGACCGGGAAAGACTTGAACTGGATACGTCAGCGATAACGGACGACAAGTCGCGAATCTTACCCTGCTCATCTACTTTGCCGGGCGCCTCCGCACCAGCATTTCCAAACCGGACCAGCCTCATACCTTCTCCCAATCATGGTTATTGATTCACTTGCCGAAATGATTCGGTGGTGTGATTTACCAAATTGGCGGATTCGAGAAACGCCTCGACTTCATATTGCCCCCCAATCACCAACGGTACTCGCTGGTGTATTCCCTTCGGATTGATTGAGAGGATCGGCTGTTCACCGTCAAGCGCCATGCCTCCGGCCTGCTCAGCTATGAAAGCGAGCGGGTTCGCTTCGTAAAGCAATCGCAGTTTTCCTGCAGGGTGCGAACTGGTCGGAGGATACAGAAACACGCCACCCTTCAAAAGAGTGCGATGGAAGTCCGCCACCAGAGATCCGATATATCGGGAACTGTATGCTCTTCCGAACGCGCCCTCACGAAGCTTCTCGAGGTAATCTTGGTATCTTTTAGGAAACATTGATAAGGCAGCCTCGTTACAGGAGTAATATTTCCCCTGCTTCGGCATCCGCATCTTCTCCTGGCTCAAAACGTATGCCCCGATTGCAGGGTCCAGCGTGAAGCTATAGACCCCTTGTCCAAAGGTGTAGACGAGGACTGTTGAAGGACCATAAAGCACATAACCCGCTGCTACCTGAACTCGGCCAGGCTGCAAGACGCTTTGCCATGGTCCATGCGCAGCCCCGTCGATTTTCCGGAAAATTGAGAAAATCGTGCCTACATTAACGTTGACATCGATGTTCGACGAGCCATCGAGAGGGTCAAAAACGATCACATACTTACCCGCGTCGGAAGAGCGATCGAAGACGACAGGTTCCTCGTTTTCTTCCGATACCAACGCAAACACATTGTCGCGCACTCCGAGACAGTGCAGTAGAACCTGGTTCGCATACACATCGAGCTTCTGCTGTTCTTCTCCCTGTACGTTGGTGCCGCCAGCAGCGCCCAATGCATCCAACAGACTTGCGCTCCGAATGCGCGCTTGTATCATTTTGGTCGCCAGAGTAATGCCGGAGAGTAGCCAAGAGAAGTTGCCACTGGCACCTGGGGTCTGATGATGCAGAATGTGCTGCTGAAGAGTGGTGATCATTTGCCCTGAAAACCATCCGCTGTCTGTGGCGTCGCACGTACTTCCTCAATGAGCACCTCGAACGTGACAAGTCGATAAGCGCCGAGAATCCTCTGCGTGATCCACTCGATGGGTCCATCGCCTGAGACTTCGACAAACCGTACACAGGATTGAAAATACCTGATGATGGGCATGGTCAACGCATCATAGGCTTCTAAGCGCTTCTTCGCGATCTCTTCCGTGTCGTCGGAGCGTTGGATTAGACCCTCATCGTCAATATCACAAAACCCGTTCCTTTTGGGACGGTTCTCGTAGATATTGAAGGTCGCCAGGCAGCGGGGACAGTGTCGACGACCGGTGATTCGTCGCAGAAGTTGCCCTTTGCCCATGTGGACGTGAATGGGGAGGAAAGGAGTTCCTCCGTGGAGTTTCGTCAGCAGTTCAGTCAACCACATTGCTTGATCCAACGTCCTTGGAAACCCGTCGAGAATATAACCGTATCTTGTGTCGGGTTCAGAGAGTCTAGCTTCCACCATCTCGTTGATCAACGAGTCTGGAACCAAATCGCCACGACTAATAATCTCTTTCACAGAGCGTCCAAGAAACGTGTCTTCAGCGACGTTGGAGCGCAGCAACTCGCCGGTCGAGATGTGGGGAATGCTCCACACCTTCGATAGCATCCTTGCCTGAGTGCCTTTGCCCACGCCCGGCGCTCCGAGCAAGACTATTCGGCGGATCTTTGCGGAGACATTTGGATGATCGAGTCTTTTCATAACAAGTGAGTCAGCTGGATCTCTCGTTAGTTTCATTATCTTTGCCATGTAAGCACACAGATTGATTCCACTCCGTCGTGACGAATTGCAACTGGCCGCCACGGACGGATCTGCGGATGAGATCGACGCGGCTGCTTAGCATTTACTTGCACCCAATCTTGACGCAGTTCTCGAGTGAGAAAAGAGCTCCGCGTGGTCGAGGCAACGTTATCTTCTAGAAAATCTCGGAATTGTAAAACTCTCCAAGAAGCTCTTCGTCGGATGGCCGGTCTTCGGGGATCGGCCGGCTGACCCAAGTCGTGTTCATGTAGTGCTTCAAGTGAATGTTCTCGTTAGTCACATTGCCACCCCATATCCCACATCCCATGCTCGAGGTCATCGGCATGCCATTGGTAAAGTACCCGGCATTTGCTCGCGATTGCGGCTGCCGCACCATGATCCGGCTCACGGGAGCGGTAAGGGCAAGACGGTGAATATGATCGTCATTAAAGGAGTAAATTCCGCAAGAGTGCCCCTTTCCCCCAGTTTCCAGAATCTGGCGTACCTTTACCAGGGCGTCTTCAAAGCCGTCGTACTTGAACACTGCGAGCACGGCTCCCAGTTTCTCCGTAGAGAACAAATGCTCTTTTCCAATACTGTCTTCTTCGACTATGAGAAAGCTTTTCCCCGTAGGGAGCTGGATGTCAGCCTTCTTTGCGACCACCTCGGCAGACCTAGCAATGGTGTCGGCAGTTCTATGTCCCTCGGAGTCCCAATATGCGTCGCGAAGGCGCGCTTTGTCCTCCGCAGGCACCAAGTAACCACCCTCTTGCTGCAACTGGCGAAGCATCGCGTCATAAATAGATGCATCTATTAGCAAGTTTCCGTCTGCCGAACATCCGGAACCGTAGTCATTCATTTTGCTGATTCTGGTATTTTGCGCCGCCTCTTCTATATCTGCAGTTTCGTCGATGACCATCGTGGCGTTTCCAGCGCCTACGCCATACGCCGGCTTGCCTGAACTGTATGCAGAGCGAACCATCTGCGGACCACCAGTCGCTATCGTCAGATCGCAGATCCTCATCAGTTCTTGAGCGAGTGGTATGCTTGGTTTCTCAACCGACCGAAGAAGATCCTCAGGAAATCCGATCTTTCTGAGAGCGGCGCGCATGACCCGCACAACTTCATTCGTGGTTTTCTTGCTCGCCGGGTGAGGCGAAAAGATCACTGCGTCTTTGCATTTGATTGCATAGATGGCTACAGTCGCCGGCGTGACATACGCACTCGTCACGGGAATCAGTGAGGCAATCACGCCGGCTGGCTTCGCATATTTCGCGATACCTTTTTCCGGGATTTCCTCAATGAGGCCCATGCTTTTTTGCCGAAGAGCATCGCGAAGAACACCGAGAATCTTTGCACGTCGCGATGGCTCGCGGCTGCCCATGCCGCTCTCATCCACGCTCATGTTCGCCAGCCTGTATGCGGTCGTTTCGTTTCCTGATGCCCACGCCAGTGCCCTGCAGGCACGATCCACCTGCTCCTGCGTATAATCTGCAACCTGGTTCATCGCAGTCCGAGCATTCAGCAATAGTGATTCAGCCAGATCCCTTTCATCTGCAGTGATTTCTCGTGCCATAGACTCCCTTCGCTTCAGGCTCTTCTCCATTAGCTTAAAGCGGGATCACGTTCTTTTAGGTATCAAACAGTGGTGATACGGTAGCAGGTCGCGTGGTGCGGAGCTCGACGTCGGAAGATTTGCGGAATGAGCAGATGTTGGTGTCCGGTAGGTGCCCGGGTATACTGTTTGGCACCGTTTCACCCCTTATCCAAGGGCATTATTGCTATAGGATTGGCGCATGTCGAACCTACCACACAAATCCGGAGCATACTCTGACATCGAAGTTCCTGATCTTGGCGAACTGGTCATGCCGGGGGGCCGAGCTGGAGAGCTAGCGGCGTATGGGCGCCCGGCGGGAACCGAAGTTCGCATCGCAGCTAACCTGCTAACTGAGTATCTGGAACGGTTGGGAGTCGAATATGTCTTTGGTCTTTGCGGTCACTCCGTCGTTGGGTTGCTCAATGCGTTGGCAAAGAGCAAGATCAGGTACATCACTACGCGCCACGAGCAGGTAGCTGCACACATGGCTGATGGCTATGCTAGGGTTACGGGAAAACCGGGTGTGTTAATGACTCACCTTGGTCCAGGCTTGACCAACGCCATCACAGGAATCGCCAATGCGGCTCTTGATTCGATTCCCATGGTGGTAATCGCTGGAGATGTTCCTTCCTACTATTTCGGGCGCCATCCACATCAGGAACTCAACATGGCAATTGATGGCGGCCAGTTCGAGCTTTGCCGTCCATTCTGCAAACGGGTGTACCGCGTTGATCGTCCTGAAGACTTGCCTCGAGCCGTTGAACGCGCTTTTCATTTGTCTACGGGGGGAAGACCCGGTCCAGTACTCGTCGATGTGCCGATGGACCATTTTTCTTCGAATCTTTTCTTTGATGCGTTTAGCAAGGTGCCGCCATTTGTGTCGAGACCGTGTCTCGATCCGGAAATGGCTGATCGAATCATCGAAATCCTGGCAACAGCTGAAAGCCCTGTGATTTATGCCGGTGGTGGGGTTAGTTCTTCGCGTGCGACAGGCGCGCCCGCCTTACTCAGCGAGTTGGCCGAAGTGCTCGAGATTCCAGTCGCCCACACGCTAATGGGCAAGGGAAGTATGGCAGATGGGCACCCCCTGCTTGCAGGCCAAACCGGTTTTTGGGGAACACCTATCGCCAATTCGATTTGTCGGGAGGCAGATTACATCCTTGCCATAGGTACCCGCCTGGCCGAAGCTAATTCGAGCTCATGGGATTCGCGATACACGTTTAACATTCCTCCTACTCGGCTAATTCATATCGATATCGATCAGATGGAGATTGGCCGAAATTATCCTACTTTCATCGGTGCTATATCGGACTCCGCACTAGCATTGCGGCAACTTGTGGCCGCCGCAAAGAAAGTGAAGCCGCGTAAACGTCCGGAACTCAGAAGTCGAATAGCCGAGAGCCATGCAAGGTTCCGTGCCAATTTTTCACAAAACTATACATCGGACGCATTTCCGATGCGGCCGGAGAGAATTCTCAGAGATCTTCGAGCAGCACTTCCAGAGGATGGGTTTGTTGTGACCGATGTGGGCTGGAACAAGAATGGAGTTGCACAACAACTGCCATTCACCAAGCCGGGAACCTTCATCACGCCGAGCGGCATGGCAACGATGGGCTTTGGAGCGGCCGCGGTTCTAGGCGTAAAACTTGCACAGCCAAACCGACCGGCCGTCGCTCTCATCGGAGATGGAGGATTTTGCGCGGCTAACCCTTCTGTCATTGCCACTGCGATGGAATCAAAGATACCGGTGATTTGGTTGGTGATGGATAATGGCGGTTTCGGTGTCATCGCAGATCTTGAGCAGTCTGCGTTTGATACGACCTTTGGTTGCAAATTTCTTCGCGATGGCAAGCCTTATCGCATCGACTACGCGGCCCTTGCACGCGCCCACGGTGCGGATGGCGTCAGCATTGGCGCTGCCGGCGAACTACGCCCGGCCATTGAAGCAGCATTGCACTCCGGTCAGCCAACCCTCATCCACATTCCGATGGTGAATGTTCCCACGCCTACGCCAGGCCATTGGAATATCAACGATATCTATCGCTGTGAATAGCATGGATTCCTCAGAGGCACTTTTGGAACACACCCGCAGTAGAATCGACATCACCGTAAGCGAGGTTGGTCCACGCGATGGCTTGCAGGGCATTAAGAACATCATGCCGACCAACTCAAAAATAAAGTGGATCAAGGCGCTCGCTGACGCTGGCGTGCCCGAAGTTGAAGTTGGTTCGTTTGTTTCAGCCAAATTATTTCCGCAGCTTAGCGATACTGCGGAACTCGTGTCCGAAGCGAAGACATTGCCCGGCCTTAAAGTTCTGGCACTCGCGCCTAATCTGAAGGGCGCAATCAATGCCCTCGCTGCAGGAGTACACACGATTTCCATGCCCGTATCGGCTTCTCGCGAGCACAGCTGGGCCAATGTGCGCATGACGCCAGAGGAAGCGGTAGATCAAGTAAAGAGAGTGCGCCAACACGTTGATGCGGAAGGCAAGAGCGTGGAGCTTGAAATCGGCATAGCCACGGCATTCGGCTGTTCGATTCAAGGCGAAGTTGACGAAAGGTATGTTATGGACATTGCTCGTGAATTAGCAAAGGCGGGCGTTGACACCATCGGCTTGTCGGATTCGGTTGGCTATGCCAATCCCGTCCAGGTTCGCCGCTTGTTCAGGATGCTGCGGCAAGAGATTGGGGACAAGGCTGGCGCAGCTCACTTTCACAATACGCGCGGCCAAGGTTTGGCCAATGTTGTGGCTGCACTGGAGGAGGGCGTGACCACATTTGATGCTTCGCAAGGCGGCTTGGGCGGTTGTCCGGTAGCTCCAGGTGCAACGGGAAACATTGTTACTGAGGACCTTGTGTTTCTTCTAGAGTCCATGGGACTGAGGACTGGTATTGACTTGGAAAAGCTGATTGCAGCGCGCACCATCATTCGTGAGGGATTGCCGGGCCAGGAACTCTTCGGTCACGTTCCAGAGGCGGGTCTGCCTAAAGGTTTTGAATACGCTCATGGGCCGAGCCATCGCGAATTTAATGCCGAGTAGATCTGCGAGCTGCCAACTGCATAGTTTTTCTTAGAGCCTTTGTTCGATTCGTTCGACACGGGCGACCGTATATCAGAACCGTTCGCCTACCGTATCGATGTTGAAGGATCGTTTTGACAGTGCTAGATTTCAGTAACATTTGTCGGTTGAATGCACCGACCATGGGCGCAATTGGATCGCGGAGTGATGATGGAAATGCAATCACAACGTCAGTGCAAGATAAGTCTCGCTCACCTCACCGCATTGGGGCTCACGCCTCCTGTTCTCACACGTCTGGCACATCGCACTGGGTTCGACTACGTTAGCTTTCGCATCATTCAACTTGAGCTATCGGGTGAACCGAATTATGAGTTGACGCGAAATCCGGCTATGCTGCGCGATACAAGGGCCGCTCTTCGCGACACGGGATTAGGCGTGCTTGATGTGGAGCTTGCACGCATCAAGGACGGAGTTGACGTCAAGACTTACCTTCCCACCTTGGAAGTGGCCGCAGAAATCAATGCAACCAACGTCATTAGCAGTGTTTGGACGGATGACAAAGTTTACGCACAACAGTCGCTCGCGGAACTTTGTGAAATTGCTGCCGCACTCGGCATTAACGTCAATCTTGAATTTGTGACATGGTCAAGCCTTCCCGATTTGCAGAGCGCCAAGGATCTAATTCGGGCAGTCAATCGTCCGAACCTATTCCTCTTAGTGGATGCGATTCACTTCTACCGGTCGAGAACTCGGCTTTCGGAACTGGATACGGTCCCGAAGAATTGGTTTCGTATGTTTCACCTCTGTGACGCTCCTGCCGAAATACCGCAATCGAAAGAGGAACTCACTCGAACTGGAAGAGAAGCAAGGCTAGACCCTGGCGAAGGCGCAATTGAACTTTCTAAGATCATCGATCGCATTCCCGAGGTTCCATACTCGCTGGAAATCCCGAATTTAGAGCGGGTTTCGCGCGTCGGCTATGAGGAGCATGTTCGGCTAGTTTGCGAGCACTCGCGAAATTACCTGGCAACCCGCATGCGCAAGAGTAGACGAGTCCCGGTGTAAGATGGTGTAGTTCCTCAATAAATATGGCCGTCGACACTTTGAACTCCGATATTCTGCAACACCGGCCACTCTCTAACATCGACTAGTTTCCAGTAGATTCGTCAACGGACAAACTCGATAACTTGATCCGAATCAAACGGAGCACGGCCTTGCTCTCGAACTCTTTTCAACATCTGAGGGAGTGGACTTCCTATGAAGAAGGTACTTTTGGGCCTCCTCGGGGCGGGCATCCAGGCTTCAAGTTCGCCTAGCCTCTATGAGCGCGAGGCTGCGGCGCAGGGAATCCATTGCTTCTACCAACTCATTGATCTAAAAGCGCAAAAGCTCGGGATAGACGCGATTCCAGAACTTCTTACGGCAGCCGAGCGCATGGGCTTCGCGGGCCTCAATATAACCCATCCATGTAAGCAAGTAGTCCTTCCTTTACTCACCGACATCTCACAGGAGGCGCAAGAGATCGGCGCAATCAACGGCATTGTTTTTAGAGATGGAAAGCGCATAGGGTTTAATACGGACTGGATTGGCTTCTTCAATAGCTTTAAGCACGGACTACCCAAGGTTCGCCTGAAGAGGGTAGTGCAGATTGGTGCAGGTGGGGCTGGGGCGGCGACGGCATACGCACTCCTAAAACTTGGCGCTGAGCACATCAGCCTTATCGATAAAGATGCGGCAAAATGCGATTCTCTCGCAGCGGATCTGAACTCGATGGTGGGGGGCAAACGTGTCTCTCGTGCAAGCGGTCTTGAGGTAGAACTCCAGCATTCCGATGGAATTTTGAATGCATCACCTGTCGGAATGTATGGATTTCCAGGTACTGCTGTGCCGACGGAGTTTCTCAGCAGTCATCAGTGGGTGGCCGACATAGTCTATTTCCCGCGTGAGACCGAATTGCTGAGACTGGCCCGTGCCGCGGGATGCCGTACATTGGACGGGACTGGGATGGTCGTCCATCAAGCAATTGCGGCATATGAGCGCTTTTTCGGCGTACCTCCAGATGTGGACCGCATGTTCGGTTATTTTGAAGGCTATGATGAAAGAGGTCGATGAATGCAAGTAGTCTTGTGATTGATGAAGGTAGGGAAGCGAATGAGAATCAGTGTGGAGACGCCGCTCGAAATGCGCGGGAAGCAATTCGGCGGTGCAAAGGGTTTGTTTTGCGTGCCACTCGTCGCCTCCAGCCAAAAAGAACTCTTGGCCCAGGCTCGTACGGTTTCTGCATTACATCCAGACGTAGTGGAGTGGCGTTCTGATTTCTTTGCGGATCTAAGCGACCAAGGTATTGGAGAGGCGAGCGCTGAACTGAGGTCCATTCTCGCTGATGCACTCCTTCTCTTCACGCTCCGCACCGAGTTGGAAGGTGGAAAGAACGAATTCAATGGCGGCGAACGTGTCGAGTGCATTGAGAGCGCAATCCAAACACGGGCGTTTGATCTCGTTGACATAGAGCTCAGCAGCGGAGCCGAAGTTATTCGGCCCATTCTTGCTGCGGCGAAAAAGCAGAATGTCCGAGTGATTCTTTCCTTCCACGATTTTGAGGGAACCCCCCAAAATGAGATGCTGCTAGCGAAGATTGAATCGATGATTCACAATGGCGCCGACATCGCTAAGATCGCCTGCATGCCCCGTACCCCAGAAGACGCTCTGCGCCTGCTTGAGATGACACTCGCCGCACGAAAGAAATTCCCTGCTATGCCACTTTGCACCATGTCCATGGGCGGTGCAGGGTGCATCACGCGGGTGGCCGGTTTCCTCTACGGGAGCGACATGGCCTTTGCCGTGGGTGACAAATCTTCTGCCCCAGGCCAGATCCCTCTGGCGACGGCCAGAGAGATAGCTGATGCTCTCCTGAAGAATTCGTAGCAGCTGATTTCGGTTCAGCGCACCAGGGGGTCATTTACGCGGGCATCAGAAGTCTCCTTGAGCACCGCCATGACCTCATCGATCTTTACTGAATTCCAAACTTTGGCACGACCAATTTCCATTGGCAGTATCCATTGAGGAGCTTCGCCGAACACTTTCTTGTCTAGACGAATAAGATCGAACAACTCTTCGTGCGGGATTGCCGGAAGGTGTATCGGCAGATCAAAGCGCTGGAGGAGTTGATTTTGCCTTTGTTCGACTTCAGCGCTCGCGAACCCCATACGAACAGCAACACGTGCTTCGATAGCCATGCCGATCGCGACCGCGTCTCCATGGCGCAATTTGTAGTTTGTCGCCGCCTCGAGAGCGTGGGCAATTGTGTGTCCGTAATTCAGAAGAATGCGATATTGCCCAGAATCTCGTTCATCACCCGCCACAACTTGAGCTTTTAGCGCCACGCAGCGAGTCACAACGTCAAGCATCGATTGCTTTTCGAGATTCTTGAGCCGTTCGACATGCGATTCGAGATCCTCAAAGAACAGAGTCCCCACTTCCTGGTCGCGCAACAGCGAACGCTCCAGCATGCCGTATTTCACAACTTCGGCCCAGGCAGAACGCAGTTCGTCCTTGGACTCGTCGCGCAGCAGCGAAACATCAGAAAGCACCAATCGCGGATGGTAGAAGGTTCCGATCATGTTCCGTGCCCGCGGATGGTTGAGAGCCGTTTTACCTCCTATGGAACTGTCAACCATGCCCTCAAGCGAAGTCGGCACTTTGATTAGATGAACGCCACGCATGTACGTGGATGCGGCGAATCCTCCCAAGTCGTCGATCGCGCCTCCGCCCAGAATCACGATCACATCATGCCGCCGAAGCCGTATTGAAAGCAGCCAGTCGTAAATGGCGGACACCTCTTCCGATGTTTTAATCTGTTCACCCGGAGAGATACTCCTGACATGCACTTCAACACCTGCTGATGTAAGGGAATCCTGAACCTTCTTGCCGGCGCGTTCCCAAGCGTTGTCGTCGGTCAAAATCGCTGCGCGGTGTGCTTGCGGCAAGAGGCGTCTAAGCTGTTCGCCTAGAGTCGACAAGTGATCCCAACCCACAATCACTGAATAGGGTATTGGACCGGCTGCAACTACCACTGGAGGAGGAACGTTTGGATTCAATGTATGGCGGATAGGTACTCTATGGTTCGCAGGATCACTGATCTCAATATTTGAGGCATTAAGCAGGCCCACGGCCCTGATTACCTCGTCTGCAACCTGTTGGGGCGTCAGTCTGTCGGTTTGGATTATCCAATCAGACAACGCGTATAGTGCCTGACGGCTGTATTTCAGCGAACGCACTTGATCCAACGGATATACCGCATCCAGCATTGGCCGGATCGCATCGGGTTCCACTTTCTTCAGCTGTTGCTGGATGCGTGCGTGCAGAATCTCTGCCCGCCCCTCAAGGCATACAATCCAACCGCGACGCGTCATCAACTGCCGGTTCTCAGCACGGATCACCGCCCCACCGCCGGTCGCGACGACAAACGGCCCCTGAGCTGATACTGATTGCAGGGCTTCAGTCTCGCGGATACGAAAACCCTCTTCTCCCTCTCGCTGGAAGATGACAGGTATAGTTGTCCCACTCCGCTCAACGATGATTTGATCGAGGTCGTATTCTGGCCAATGCATCTTTTCGGCTATCAAACGTGCGATGGTTGACTTACCTGTTCCGCTAAACCCAACTAGGTAGATACCTCGATTCGTATTGTCTTTGCTGAGTGAATTTTGGTGCATTTTTGGTCTTTTCCTAGCGTTATCGATTTCTTGGGGGACGAACCAACTTCGGCGAAACCTCGCTGGATATTCAACCTCGGCGCCGTGTTCTCACTTTGGTTGACGGACAACTGTTTGCACTAGTTCTCGAATGCGAGTCAATCGTTCCTTTGGACTTATACCTTCCAGATGCTGAATTTGCATTTTTAAAACTTCATCAACGGGCATTGTCAACCTGCTTAAAAGGCTCATAAGTCGCATTTTCTCTTCCTCTGCAAGATCAGTGAGATCGTCGACAGGAATATCGAAAGCGATCGAAAGGCCCTCGAATCCAAGGCAAGACCATAGCTCTCGATTCTCCCAGATCGATCGGAGCCGGTTCGGATCGAAAAGGTCGCTCATTGAAAGACCTCCAAATTCAGGCAATACTTGGTGCGGGGGAGCCGAACCGAAAACTGCTGAAGGCGGGTGGCGGTTAACTTACAACCCAAGAAATCAGAGTCCCCCGCAATGGTGCAAAAAGCCCAAAAAATGGGTCAAAGAAGTTCGCAGGCCGCACATCCATTGTTGCATATCAGTGAAATATATGAGGAGATCACCTATCACTCAGTCGAACGGAAGCCTTGTTTTCTCCTCTGCCCGGCGATTGCAGTCCTATAGAGAACATCCAAGCAAACGCTCTTTTGAATCCTCCTGGCGTAAGCTTCTGAACCTACCGAATTCCTTGGGATCATCACGTTCACTTCATTGGACGGGGAAGAATACCGGGAACCGACGTTGGCTTGGACAACCCCGATGCATCGTGACGGTCAACCGAGCGAAGGATGACGGTGAGTCCTATCAGACCATAACTTTTTCGAATTACATTGTCCACGATAATGCTCCTTATCGTTGCCTATCCGGGGGGACCTCACAACCATATATATGGATATAGGACGTATGCCGAATGCGGGACCTGTAGGCCGGTTCGCTTCGTGGTTTTGACATTCAGGCTTGGTCCTCACTTTCCAGCTCCTCCCGGATGATCCGGCTGGTCGGGTTCCATGCTTTTGAGTTCATTAGTGCACTATGAAGGGTGAGTCCGTCACCGGTTCGAGCGTGCCTATCGACCGCCCGATCAGGTGAGGGAAGGGTGACGAATCTCCAATTCCGAGGCCCATGCGTAAATGTATGAGGCTCAGAATGGCGACCGTCGCAAAACTGCGCGGTCGTCATGCTTAATGGTTGTGAGCCAATTTTCTTCGGTGCGAACTGGAGAACGGAATCCTATTCATCAAGATGCCCGAAGACCTCAAACTCCCATACTTCGACGGTACGTTGCCCATCGAACGGACTTTCTGCAAGTTCGTCCGATACTCGAAATCCCGCCGAGATGCGCCTGGCGGAGAGAACTTCAAAACGGTTGACATCGGCGGCGGTGCACTCTTGATCCTTCATTAAGAATTTATACGCCTCTGCAAGGTTTCTTCCGATCGCAGCGACCTTCAAAACTTCCACGTCAGTCTCCTTCCTATTGCATTAGCGGTCCGCATTCGACCTGAATCGGATGAATGCGGGACCAATTGATTTTGTGCCCTCTTCGAGTACCATCGGCAGATCAAAACATTTCAGCAGATGATCGCGCGCGCCGGATGTAACTACCATCCGGCGTGCATTAACGATCATGTCTTCGGCAGATTGTCGACGAACGCGAGCGCGATGTCCCGCCACTCCGATACATCGGCAACATCAGGGCCGAATAGCGTGTCGAAGGTCAAAAACACCGGTTCGCGGTGAAGCAGTGATGCGCCTTCGGAAATCGTGAGATCGCCGTGATAAAGCTCGGTTCGGGTTACCTTGATCGTGTACTTTTTATCGAGAGTCGACGACCAGACGATAAGTTCGGCATCTGTGTACATGGCATCTCCTGTGTTCTGCGTATTCCGCAAATGGCGTCGTCGGAGGAAGGTTTCTCGTTTAGGAAGACTTCGGGAAAAAACTAAGCCAGGCTACGGTGGCCGTGAGTAGCCCGGCTTGCTTCTTCGAGTGGGTTCTTCATGCCGCCGCCGTGCCTGGTTGGCACGGAAGCGTTAAGCAGAATTGCATCCTACTCATCCTGCCGTGGACCACCGATCAGTTCTGCGAGTTGCGGTCGCAGCACCGCGAGAAGCCGCACAAGTGAATTGCGGTACTGGGCCTCTGTCTCATCGGGATCGGCCGCGAAGTATGCGTCGATCCGCGCAAAGGCTGCATTCGAGCGTCCATCTCTCGAATCGGTGATCTCGGCTTGAAGCAATTCATTTTCGAGAGCATCGGTTGATAGCCAGTCTGGGGCGATGTACGTTATAGGTTCGGCGGGCGGTTTATGTATCTTCTTTTGTGGTTTTGGTGCATCGTCGAACATCAATCATTCCTTTCATTGGACACCTGCACCTTCGAGAGCTTTCATCTCGCAATCAAAAACGATCGTTCATGTACTGAGCAGGTATGTGGATGTGAGAATCGTGGCTGCAAAGAATTTCCGTGCAGTCAAGGTCTATGCACGCGAACCATTTCGTTCAAGAGCGAGTTTGTCGGGCTTTTGAGCGGTGCTGAAGAAGAAACCGAAATAATGATTCAGAGAGCATCGCGATCGTGAGCGAGTCGGGGCAAGCAGCGAAGCCGCGAGGGGATGGAGCTAAGCAATCTAGAGCGCAATACCGTCGTTGACCGCATTCTTGATGTTTTGGGTTGATTGCAGATAGATAGCAGTGGTTGAGAGGTCTGCGTGGCCGAGCAGCGCCTGAATCTGATCCAAGTCGCCACCGGCTGTGCGGCAGAGCTTTGCGGATGTGCGACGGAGGTCATGCGGTGCCAGGTCTGTGATCCCCGCAGCATTAGCCGAGCGAACCACTACATCCCATACCGACCATGCACTCAGCGCGAACGCGGTGACTCTTCCTCCTTTGCGCATCCGCCTGAATAGAAATCCAGATTCGATTCCAGCGGCAAAGGTCCACTCGTCGATTACGGCTTTGGCTGCTAATGGAATGGGGACAGTTCTACGTCTTCCGCGCTTTCCTACCAGATCGACGAATGCCCATCTGCCGTCGCGTTTCTGCAGCCTGCTCATGCTCGCGTTCGCGAGCTCCTCGCGCCTTAATGCGCAGTGAACGAGCACGGAGAGGATTGCAAAATCACGCTTGCCGATCAGCCGGCTGCGATTGGGTATCGCGAGGAGACGCTTTGATTCCTCTCGATCGAGCCAGTGTCCGAGACGCACTCCACTCTGCGGAACTCCTGGCACTGAAGTGATGCGAACTGCCTCGGCGGGGTCGAGTAGGCCGTTCTCGCGGGCCTCATTCACGAGCTTCCGAGCCGCGCAGAGACGTTGGTTGATGGTTGCGGCGGTCAGGCCCACCGCGATCATGGACAAGCGGTACTCCATCAATATCATGCGTGAGATGGGCCGTCCCGATGCAAGCGCGAACAGGCCATCGATGGCCGTCAGGTAAGCGCGCTGAGTATGCCGGGAAACGATTGAGTTCGACAGCATCCTGCGCAGTGCGATCAATGAACAGGGATTTGTAATTGAGGTCTTGTTGAGACAGGAAGACACGAAGGCTCCTTTCGCCCGGATGAGGGCACGTAACCAGCGGTGGAGTTGTGAATGTGACTTGAAGTTTGGAACGGTATTGGCAGCGCTGCGTTTCTTGCGCAGCCACACGCGCCGACTTTCGGTAGATGAGATGAGGATGAATCAGTCGAACAGGAGTTTTTGGAAGAAGTCGAGAAGAGGGAACGCTCAGGTGTTATTTCAATTGCTTGTATTCGACATTGCCGAAGAAAGCGGGACCGAGCAAGGTGTCAGTTTGCCTGACGTAAGTGAGACATTCGCGGAGCGCGCAGAGAATACGAGGGTGATGTTCGTGGCTGGAAGGGAAAAGAACTCGTTGACGCCATCCTCAAAAAGAAGACGAGTGGCATTCTCCGGCCGGAGGACTGCGCGGTCCCCGGACCATCAAACGCGACGGCTATGCTTCTCATCACCGCAAGAACTAGCTGCGAACCTGCAACCTGCAGGCACAGTAGATTGCGTTGATAAAGACAAGCACGGCCAAGGCGGCTGCAGAGAGAGAGACAACAGGAGAGAAGGTCATGACGGCCTCAAGGCAGATATCACTGCGCCGGCAGCCTCAAGCCGGCTCCCAAAAGCCGCTGTAAACCATTTGTAGACCTTCGGAGCGCTGCAGAACAGGCCGCCGCCGACCGTGGCCCACATGGTGATTCCGACTACCATGTCCCACAGTGTTGAGCCGAGCTCGCGATGAAAGGGCAACACGAGGTGTACGACGGAGAAGGTTAAGGCCGGGATACATCCCCCTGTCAGCGCACCAAGAAAGGCGGCGATACGGTTGCCCGGACTGATCGCCTGCAGCACCTGCTCAACGACCGTAAGCCGCTGGAACTTCTTTGCGGAAATATTGGCAGTGGTGTTGGCGTTCTTGTTCGGCAGCGTATGCAGATTCAAAATTGTTGACACGTTGGTCTCCTTTCAGGTGGTAGAAACTTCCGATTTCGAATTGCTGACTTTTAACTCAGCCTCAATGCATTGCCTTGGATTTCGACGATTCTCCATTCTGGACCCGCATCGCGCCACAAATCGTCACGAGCTATTTACCCAGTCCGCTTCGACGTAGCCATTCGGCCGTGCCGTGCGGGTCCAACCGGATCGTGCCCCCAAATCGAATCACGACGCCGGTTCCCATTCGGCCTTTACGGGCACGGTTGTAAAGATTGGTCGAAGAACAATCTAGCCACTTCGCCAGGTCGGTGACTTTGAGGGCATGGTCCATCGAATCAATCCAATCTGCCAACGACATCCCCGGCGGCCTAGTGGGATCTGACATCGTCGCCTCCCACACGAAGCTCTCCAGCGGTTAAAGAATTAGCGCTGGTCTTTGACCCCATCTCGGCAGTGTCGCTCGCTAGAATTCCGGCACATGAGCGTAACGTTGCGAATTCACATCCGCTCTCGTCGACACCTCGGACTCGAACGCAAACTTTCATTGGCCCAATCAGATCAAAGATGAGATGGGCAGAATAGCGTCGATGGATGACGCTGGAGAGAGCCCTGTAACCAGCTCACATGTATTGGCTTAGGGGAACTGCCAATGGAGTTCAGCAGAGTCCGTAGAGTTCGGGGCGTACCGAGATGCTCCGCATTCGGTGAACTGGTTGCACGCTAGGCGCTAAAACCTGCGCGCGCTTCGCCGATATAAATGGGGCAGACTATTCCAAAGTCTTCGAGGAGCAATGCCTACAAATTGGCGAACCCAAAAACCGGAAGAGGATCTCTATGACGAGCAATTGCTCGACAGAATGGAAAGGCTGAGCGAGAAAACAGCTTACATCGGAAGCTACCAAGATGGAGAGATGCAGCTTCAAGCCACGGAAGCCCAAGTACGATATGCCCCGGCCCTAAACGACTACTTCTGTAATCTGTGGGGGATCGCGCGGGAAGCTCTTCAACTGACAATCATCGAAGATCTAGAAGCAGTCCCGACTGCCGAACGAAAGGAAATTGTCAAGTCCTGGTGGGAGGAAACAAATGAAAAGTCGCTGGAATACAGAAAAGTACGCAATTTCATTCTTCATGAATCGGCGGAAGAAGCGAAAGAAGAAATCAATCGACTCCGCTCTCTAATTGCTCTCGAGCTCAAGGAGATTGTTAACGGCCTATCGGCGTTTAAGTTCAGTTCAGGATACGAGTTCTGGCCATTCGTGGAAGGCAATGATCAGTTTGTGAGACTTGCCCCAGTTTCGGGTGCCGAATCCGTGGTTAGTGGCAGTCGCTCATCAGAAAACGGCCTAGTGCCAGGGGAGGCCCAGCCAGTTCAAAGAAGGCCACTTCGAAGGTTCGTAGAGCTCCTCGCCGGGCTCATTTTTGAACTCGCGTCGGATAGGAAGATGCCGACTTGGGACAACGTAGCTAAAGCCATACAGGTTGGGCAGGCTGAAGAAGCCGAAAGAGACAAAACTCATCTTCTTCCCTGTGAGTTTCAGGAGCGCATTGCAGTAAGGTCATACGCCGGCAACCTATATGACTTCCTTATTCGCGAGGACAAATGGCGTAAAGAAGAAATCAGAAAGGCCAAGGATAATTCCCAAGAATTGGACTTCGCAGTAATATCTTCCGACTTGAGCTTGAAGCCCATCGATTTCATACATCGATTCCAGAACCACTTTTCGCTTGCATTGGCTATGACGGGCCATGGAAAGAAGCGGCCCCGAAAGAAGAAGAGCGGAGAGCAATCGGAAGCGTAAATTGCACCCAACACGCACAAGGCGCCAAGTGCGTTTCCACTGATCAATTCCGATAATCTCTCGACGCGATGACCAGCATGTTTGATGAGATCTGAGCGCCAGATACTGGAATCTAGTCAACTCCGGATACTCCATGGACTCCATCGCACTCACCGGGAGAGTTCAACCCATGTTGAAAAAGGAGAGGTTACGGACTTCACTCCGTCTTTCTTCATGCAGGCTTGAACATGATGGCGGGGTGCGCGTTAATGGGCCGAAATGTGCGCGGCGCACAATTCGGACCTTTCTGCCGTCGTTGCTGGTGAAGCGGCGCATGCGCCGGAGTTCATTGAGCCCGTCCCGGAGACCCCAGGAAATCGCGGTACTCCAGCAGTCGCAGACGAACTCGTTGAGACCGAACTCCACCGCGAAGATCCCTCCTATGAATCGCCTGCGCAGTCCAAGCTGCGGAAACAAGAGGCTCCTCGTGATGCGCTACCGGTCTGGAGGGAAATCGACCTTGATGCGGTCGTACCATCGCCGGCCATCGCGGCGGCCCTGCGGGCTGAAGGGATTGTCCAGATCCATCGCCCATCGACCGGCATCGTGGAAATAGAGGGCTTGCGTAGACTGGCTCGCCTCGAGCCGATTCATGTGGTCCGTGACGGTGGTCGCTGGGTCTGCATTGCCCACTGGGACCTCGTCGAAGAAGCGAAAACAAAACTGCATACACCAAGGCTATTCCTCGTCTGTGTTTCTGCCGATATTAGTACCGAGGAGATGCGCGACTACATACTCACCGAGCAAATCACCAAACCTGTCCGCCACCAAATGTCAGCTCGACAGCTCGCCTCGGTAACTCCAATGATCCTTTCCATCGCACGCAAGCACACCAATCTGTTCGTGCAGCGGAGTCGCAAGGAGTGGGCGAAGACTATCGGAAGATCGTTGAGCTGGCTAAAGCACCTGATGGCCGCGAAAAATAAAATTGATGACAGACAAGATCATTCGGACATTACCCATTCTGCTTCGAGGCCCATTGCTTGAAGAAGCCTCGTGCGAAGGTCTAGACCCATACCAAGTCCGTCGTATTCTTTGGGCAATCGTTGCGCCGCCAACGCTAAGCGACCTGCCCGAGGTGTTGAGCAAGCTTGACCGTGTGCTATCTGCTGCCGAAAATCAATGGCCGGGCACGCTCGTTGCGTCAGATCTGGAAGCGTGGCCATCGATCATCTCCCAGCTTAAGCCAATCGCCGAGAGATTTAGCTATCCAAAAACGCCGCTCGCTCGAAGACACTTGGGCAATCGCGGCGGCCACGACACCGGTCACAGGCAGCGTAACGCTCTTTATGCCGCGCTGCTCGCCCTCCCCGATGAGAAATCGGAATATGCCAGACGTTGCGATCTCCTGATGGCACACGTCTTCCTGGCTCATCTCCGAGTATTACTCATACCGGAAGGGACCGAACTTCGAGGCGGCCTCGTGAAAGCCGATACTACGATTGAGGCCTACGAGAAGTATTCGGCCAGGGAGCCTTGGCCTGCGCTGACAATCGCCCCTAAAAACTGCGGCCTCGCATTGCGGGGATTCTTCTCTGGAAAAAAGTGGGCATGTGCCGTTGTGGCCGCGTACCCGGTTGGTCTTCGGCCAAAAGATTTCGCGGCCTTCGGCGGCCTCTTCTTCGACGGCTCGCTGCTTGAGCACGGCGAGTCCAAAGCCTGGCTCGATGAGCGGCAGGATTACTTGCTCAATTATTTGGCTCAGGCATACGGGATAAAGCCGCGGTATCGTGGTCACGGGCAATCGGCCGGAGTTCAAACTGGCACCGGCTCAGAGACTCCTGCTGAGGTCAACGCGTTTCGGCATGATGATTGTTCAGGTGAAGACGACGGAGACGGCGATGATGACGATGGCGTTGATACGGAGAGTTCGGCGCATGGTGGGAAAGCAGGAAAATCGCGGAAGGCTGGCGGTAAGGGTAAGAAAGGGACCGGCCGGCGCGGCAATCAATCGGGAAGTGCAGTAGGCGCCGGGAGTGATCAAGGGATTCGCGCGAGCAAGTTCTTCCCATTTGCACTCGGCCGCCTGAGCCCTTCCGATCTGGCCATGATTGAAATCGACGCCCGTCACCGCTTAGAAGAGCTTCTCGCCGAATTGATGACATTCGGCTGTGCCTCTGAAAATGGAGGCAATTCCGATCCGTCAGAAGACGACCCGATAGCACAGGTTGAACTGCTTCTCTTCATATTGATAATGCTGTGGACCGGCAGTGATATCGATCGGACCAAGGGGCTGCGCATCTGTCTGGCGAAGGCGTGCTACGACCACATTCTGTTCGCCTTCCTGATCGTGCCGGAGTCGGGGGGCGCTGAAACCTGGATCAGGATTCAGGCGGCGTTTCCGCCGGATGCACCGCGACGCGAGCCGCTTCCGCCGTATGACCGGAGCCGAACTGAGTTTGTGTTGTTACCGGACGTAGTAGGTCTCGGGACCTTACTTTGGAAGTTTCTCGAGATGAATGATCGTGATTCTCTAAATGCCACGAACCGCTCGGGCGCTTTCGAAGTTTTTCGCCGCCCCTATGAATACTACTGTGAGCATATTCCACTTACTTTGGAGCAATTGACCGAAGGCCGCGTCGCAGTCGGGCAGCTGGCTTCGGCACTTTTTTTCGAGATTCTGAATTGGACAAATAAGGACACGAGTGCGGCCACGATGATAACCGGAGACCTGCGGAAAATGGCGCATGTGCAGATGTTTTATGCGGTGCGCCGAATGAAATGTTTGGAGGAGATTTACGCCGGAACGATACGTTTCATGCGTGCAGCCATCCATTTGGCAAGGCCACAAGCTGTTGAAAGCGCACCTGAGGCAGGCGCTTTCTCAAGTCTCATTGGCCAAGTTCGGCAATTTCGGCTCCAGGTCCCCTTTATTCCTGCTCACAAGGATGAGATGTATGTTGGCGTCAACGCATGTCCGACCGACAAAGCTATGCAAAAAAAGGTGCAGTTTTTGATTGATCGGGTCGAGAGCCTTTGGGCCAAGCCACCAAACGAAAACTGGAGTGAGGCTCACAACATGTACACATATTACGTTGTCTGGTTTTTCGGATTTGTGACTGGAACGAGGCCGATAACGAGCCCGATCCTGCGCACGAACGACTTCGACAAGTTGAACAGTGCACGCCTACAGGACAAAGGGGCGGACAAGGCCAGATTAATCTGGATTACTCGCGACCTCCACGAGCAGCTGACGAATTACGAGAACTATGTGCGCACGTCCCGGTTGGCGACTTTGACCGAGCGTCCATGCTGGTTCCTGGACGATGGCGTGCCAGTCCCCGTGAGCAAGGAAACATGCGAACCACTACTCCATACGTTTTTGCCCGATTTCCCCACCAATGTCCACAGGCGCTGGATGTTCAATGCGTTGCTTGACTCCGGCTGTCCTTATGTCGCGGAGTGGGCCGGGCACTTCCGGACGGGCAATCGCCTGGTTGGCCGGTGCGCCACCGCTTCCCCAAGTGCTATCGGAGAAACAATTCTTCAGTTCGTCCAGCCGATCATCAGTTATCTCGGTTTCCGTCCTATTGAAGTGGAACTTTGATTATGGCCGCCGCGGATGTGGATCACCCAAGCGCTACGCAAAAATCTCTTTGGGACACCGGTTTCTTTAAACTCTCTATTCGACAGCAGGCTACCGCGTCTGAAATGCGGAAGACATTGCGCTCGTGCCCAAACCGGCTCGGACCGTTCCTCGCAGATGTTCGAGACGACGGAGTGCGGGTTAAGTTCGGCAAGGCCGATGTCGCCGCTGTCGAATCCCATTTAATCGAGTCCCTGAAGAAGAAAGATCCCCATCCGACTCTGCGGCTCCTAAAATCTGCCGTGCTCCGCCTTGTCCAGAAGTCACAGAGGGACATTCCGACTCCAACGCGAATCGATCGCCTGACGGCAGACCCCAACCTCCTTCCGAAGAATCTTTCTGAACTCCAAAGCCGCGTTGCAGTGTGGTCTAAGGCTGAAGAGCTTTGGCTCGACCATAACAGCGGTTTTCTTTCGCCCGATGGCGGCGGATTCACAGTCACGTGGGAAATGGTGATCGCTTCTGCAGCACTTCGAGGTGGCCTGCTCAGCGTTAAGCGCGCAGTCGCTCTCGCTCTCGCTTTGGCGAATCCGCGTCAGCATTTTGGACGTTCACCGATTCGAGGTTACGCCGATCTCGTGATACCGGCTGGCAGTGAAGACGAAGAAGTTGTCCGCTGGTACCCCGATAACCGAATGCTCCTTCTGATTTCGCGCGTGTCCCCAGAGAAGGTTCAGCAATCTTTGAGGCAATGCTTGGGGCCAAACGTATCAGCTAGCGTTCGAGACCGCAGAGCTGCTGATGTGATCCTTAAGGGCATAGTCGCGGAATTCTCTCGCCAAGGAGTTGATCCGGGCATGCTGCCACGGTCGCTTAGCGAATTTGTTGGAACCATCGCTCAAACCCTGCGCAAAGAACTTCCGAGCCTTTTAGTGGACTATGCGACAGGGCAAGTTCGCGGCCCCTCATTGCTCCCCGGATCTATTGGCCGGATTAACAACGATCCCGCTGTCTATGTGCCTTCCCATTCAGGAAAAAAGAACTCGATGGAAGCCGAAGGACCCGATCGGAAGAAAGCCTACTCGAAAGACGCCCGCTCAAAGGAACCGGAGTGGATGCGCCGCTTGAGATCTGCATTCTGTCTATCCGATGACAAAAAGACAGTGAAAGCACTCAACGGCGTAAAACGATGCAAGGATTCAACGCCCTGTGCCATACAACTGTGCACATTGGCGAGAAAGCTGCTCACGGGACTGCCCTATGGCGGTTCCGGAAGGCAATGGGCTTATGGAAGTGTTCGGTGCTGCATTTTGACGGTTGCCCGTCGCTTTGCGATGCAAATGAAAGACAAGGACCCTGCTGGGTCGGACAAAGTGGTCTTGGAGGGTCTTTACAGCCAAACACTGGACGAAGCCGCAGAAGACTCGCACGGCGTGCAAGAGACTGTTGCTTGGGCGTTGCGCCAGTACCAGCGACACATCTGGAATGTGTATCACGCACCAGAGATAGATGAAGCTGAGGTGCTGCGCGTTGCGCCAGGATCCGATTGCGCAGACGCAAATGTGGTCTCAATTGACGAGATTTTCAAGTCGCTCGAGTATATTGAGACGTCCCGAAACAGGAAGTGGAAAAAGCTCTATCGCATCGTGGCGCGAGGACTAATTGTAATGGATTTCCTCGGGGGCCTACGTCGCGCCGAAGGGTTGGGGCTGATGCCAACCGACCTACTACCTGGGCCGTTCGGTCATCTGCTCGTGCGCGACAATGAGATACGCACTCTCAAAACTGAAAACGCCAACCGCTGTATTCCGTTGGGTGTGTTGGCGCATCCTTTTTCAAAACTCTTGGAGCCGGTGGATGACTTGTTCCGAGAAGCCAGAAGAATTGGAACCGACATCTCATGCGGTATGAGCGATGACGTCATCGTCCCAATAGTACACAAAGCTCTTCAGACAGTTACCGGTCTCAAGAATTGCCACGGGCACACTCTCCGGCACAGCGCTGCCCATTATGCATTTATTCGGCTGATGCTTGCTGATCTGAATCAGAGAGATCTCTTCCCGCATTTGCCCATAACCACGGCGTGGCTGAGGTTCTCCCCGGATTTACGAGCGCTTTTACTTCACAATGGCCAATCGATGAACAACGATTGCGCCTGGGTTGTCGCCACGATCATGGGACACTCAAATCCCGGTCGTGTAACTTTTCGGCATTACGCTCACTGTCTCGACATTTTGCTAGCGAGGTTTCTCAGTGAGCATACGAAATTAGGAGCCCCAGCCATGCGAGAGGAACTCCGTGCCCTTAGCTATCTCCCACGCGCGACTGCGTATGAACAGTTATCCGCCACTGCAGATCAGGACAAAGTACCGACCACGAATCCAGCTTCCGTTGATCGGCAGGTTGACATTGAGCGGCATCTCGAGCCGGAATCTGAGTTTGCGTTGAAGGTCTTTTCTGATCGGCTGAAGTTGAAAGATAACTCCAGGGTTGAGCCCATTGAATTGACGGATAAATGCTTCTGGCCAAAGGATACTTATGACCTCCTCTGGATGTCATGGGAACTCAGCTTAGACGAGAGCAAATCAGCAACTATCTTTGGACCGGAGGAACTTGAAGTTCGTGAAACCCTCTCCAGAGCTCGAACAGTCATGCGAATCGGAGGCTATCAAGCCTCTTCCGGCTCGCCTGCAATCAACGAAACGGTTACGAAAGATACTGATGTCGAACTTGCCAGAGCTTTGAGGCAGCCGAAGATGAACTGGACTTCGAAATGCTTTCAAGCTTGGGCTAACGGGATTCAAAACTATTGCGTTCACTCCAAGACTGCAGCCAACACCATTGATTACATATTGCGAAATATGTTGCAGGGAAACACTCAGATTGTTTTCGCCGGCATTCCCAGGCCAGAAATGATGAAGGCGTGCCTGGATGTGTTCGAGGCCTTTGGGTTTCGACGCGATGACCTCTTTGCGACTTCCTGTGATGGAACGAAACGAGCGGTCCCCACGCGCGGATGGTTGCAGGCCCGCGGAATCTCGTGGCGGATTGCCGCCAAAAATGAGCATAGCCTGGGTCGCCTGCTGCAAACGCCTGCACCCTGGGTGGTCATCGGCCCGAAAACTCATGAAGAGCGGGGTTTACTCTCGCGTCATCAGTCCGAAGCAATTTCGTTCCTCATCCGAATGGCGGCGATTCGATTCAGTTAGTTGATCTAAGTTCGGCTAGATGCGCCAGCCTCCGGGCGTAGCGGCGACTCAATGTGCTCGGGATTCGTTGCTACGTAGTGCAAATTTGCACTCCCGCTCGTCCGTGAATGATGGTACTTGGCTGTCTTCTGTGCATAGCCCCCTTTTGAGCATCCAATTAAGTCTAATATAATCATTAGATTGCAATTGGTTCAAAGCGAGCCGAGAAGCCTGGGTCTGTCGTGAAAGTGATCCCGGCGATCCGGAATGGGGACCGGGGTGACTGAAACTAAGTCAGCCTCAGTTTCGTGAGTTGCCCTGAAGAACCGACGTTGAGCTGCGGCCACATGCGCCATTCGAATGCCGCAGCTCTTTTTCATTAAAGCAGCTTACACGCGACGCTTCCGAGGTGATGTATCTGGACGCTCGGACAGACTCGCTTCGCAGTATCACAAAGATGTTGATGGTGAGTTAGATAAATGATCTGGCCCACTTTCGCCATGTCCGCAAATACACGGAACGTCTCTTCAGCACGCAAGTCGTCGAAGCTCTCCAGAATATCGTCAGCGATGAAGGGCAATGATGGGCGGCTTTGTGCAAACTCGCGATAGCCGGCTACACGCAGGCTCAGATAAAGCTGATACCTAGTTCCCCGCGATAGCTGCGCCACGCCTTTCGACCCGCCTCCGACCGGGAGAGCGATCAGCACTTCCTCGCCGCCATCGTAATGGGTTGCCAGGCTGCGATATTCTCCGCGGCTGATTATCCGGAAAGCCTCCCCAGCGCTTTTCATCATGCTGCTCCTGTGACGTTCTCTGTAGCTTTGAAGCCCAGTCTGCGCCGCCAAGATTCCAGCATAGAGACGCAAATACGACGTTGCCCCGTCTTCAATCTCAAGAATGATCGTCTGACGCTCTTCTTCTATCTCCGCGATCTTCGCGTCCCCTCCGACCTGCTCGACTTTGTCTGAGGCTTTGACCTTAGCGGCAAACTGTTGCCGGCAGCGGTCGTCGAGATCTGGTCTACGAGCCTCGAGTCCCGCTTGCTCAGCCTCTAGGTCGGACCGATCGCACGCTTGCAGCATCTCCTCCGCTTCCTCAATGCTTTTGACGCGTAGAGTGTTGGCGATCTCGGTCTCTGTCTTCTCAATCTGATTTGCCAATTCAGACCGCTTCTTCAAGCCTTGCAGCTGTTCTGCAACCTCGTCCAAGCTCTTCACTGAGAAATGCTCGAGCATCTCGGTTTTGCGCTTGTTATGAACCTCGATCTTTCCGCGAAGCGTCTCTAGTTCGGCCTGCTGCAACTCAAGCTCCTCACATGCAGCGCTACGCCGTTCTAAGGCCGACTGCAGCTCGTCTATCCGAGCTTTGACCGCATCCGCGCGCTCAATAGCCGAGCCGCCGGTCACGGGAATGCCAAGGCTCACGCAACATGAATCGACTTGTGCACCGAACGCAGTCTGATCGTTTTCCATCTTGACGATGCGATCTTCCAGATGGCTTTGTTCATTGAGGGCCGAAGCGAGTTCCGGAAGCGCAGAGAGCACCACTCCGGCCGTTTCTACAGTCGGGATGGATGATTCTGAGAACCATGTTTGTCTACATAGGTCAACCCAAGATTTGTCCCATTCCTCGGCTCCTCGTTTTGCAATATTCTCCACCTTAATTCGTTCTGTTTCCTGTTGTTTTAAGTCACTCACCTTATCGAGCAGAGACTTGAGTGCAGAATGCTGATCAATGGCAATTTGTGCAATTGAGATCAGTTCATTAAGTGTTTGCTCCGGGGTGTATTCGATTCCCGCCGCGGTCAAAGCCTGATTAAGCTGGGAGTGAAGCTTGGCGCCATCGCGATCGGCATTTTGGAAGTCAATCTGCGCTGCCAATAGGTCCTCGTTGAGTCTGATAGTCTCCCTGCGCACGGCCAGCCAATCCTCCAGACCTTCCAGGGTCAGACCGCCTGCTGCCAGTTGAGGGGAAATTGCTGAAATCGCGTTTCCAATTTGCTCTCTAGTTAACCGTAGCGCGTCGGAATCCTTACTCTCCGAATCCTTGGTTCTACTGAGTGTGGTCTGCAAATTGATAATGGACTGCTTACGCTGATTTAGCTTTTCGACATCCCCTACATGGGCAAACCGCGCCGTTGTGACGATATCGTCACTTCGCAGGGCCTCTTCAAACGAATCAGCGGAGCCTGCGTCAAGCGTTCGCCGATGATGCGCCCAGGTTTTCTCTCTCTTGGATCTGACGGTCGCGGCTTCTTCGTCGCTGACGACGCCAGTGGCGCCGGCGATTCCTGCTAGTTCGGCCTCGAGTCTCGCAACTTCGCCTTCAATCCTCTGCCTTTCAGAGGACGAAAGAGCCAGTGCTCGCTCTGCTTCACCAATGGCCTTCTTCCACCTCGAAATCCTTCCACTATCAGGACAATTGATCGATAGCAGCGCGGATACATCGCCAGTCCATGGGTAGAGTAAAGCGATTTTAGAGTTGATCCGAGCGTTGGCGGTTTCGACAGCGCGGCGTGCTGTTGTTGCGCGGGCTGGGTGGTCTGAAGAGTGGCACTCTTTCACCACCGTGGCCAGTTCCAGCATCTTCCTTTCATGATCCTCGTCAAGCATCTCTTCGGTTGCTTTCGCCTCAAGTTGTTGAAGGGCAATCTTTAGGCGAACGTGCACGCTAGATGACTCCCGGGTTGCACTCTCGAGAGCCTGGTCGATTCCTGAGCGTGATTCAATGAGCTTTCTGAACCTGCCAACCAACGACGCGCCGAGGACAAGCCGTTTCGGATCTTCTTCCTCTTCTCTTTCCATTCTTGAGAGTATTCCCGCGAGACGCCGACTAAGGATGACCAGCTCAGACCGACGCTTTGGCAGGTCCCCTTCCGCAGCAACATACCTGGAACGAAGTTCCATTAGCCGCGCCAATTCAGGTAGCATGCGCTGACATAGTCCATCCGCGTCCGAACCCTGAGCCTTCTCCTCAAGACGCTTGATTTCGCGCTCGAGCCTCTGGTCGTCTCCTGCAAGCGTGATTTCTTCGGTGCGCAGATTGGGCAGATCATCGAACCATACAGAAGGCGCTTCCGGAATTGCTTTCAGTGGCTCGAAGCGCGTTCGTAGGTCCGCTAGGTCACGAAGCCGGGGATATGCACTCAGATAGCGCTGAATCTCAGCGATGCGCAGATCAGTTTTCTTGAGATCCGTTGCAGCTAATTCGTAATTTGCTTCGGCTTGATCCCGTGCAGCTACGAGCAATTTGTATTCACCTGCTGCTGTATCCAGACGATCTCGCTCTTCCTTCAGAGCATCCAGTCGGAGCTTAAGCGAACCTAGTATCGTATCCCTCCTACGCGACTTCCAGAACTTCTCCGGTTCTTCCTGTAGCTTTTCGAGTCTTTGGCTGAACTCAGTCAGCCCTGCACTTGCTGCAAAGAGCATTTGGCCCAACTCTCCCTGGCTGGCAAGAATGCTCTCGCCTCCTTCCTCAAAGGAAGCGCTATCCAGGGAAAACATCGTGCAGTATGCAGTGCGCTCGATCCCACCTAACTCCTGCTGTATGACAGCGTCTGAAATGGGGTTTCCCTGCGAATCTAGAAGTCCATTCCGCTGCTTGACCCGCACAAACTCGCGGCTGCCTGCAGCGAATTCCAACTGACCGCCAATACGCATGGCGGAATACGCGTGAAGGAAGTTGTACGGGCTCTGGAGACCTATCCCAAATAGAAGATCGAGGAATGCCGAGAACAGCGTGGATTTGCCCGCTTCGTTCAATCCGTAAATGATGTGAAGATCGGGGCCCCCATTTCCCGGCCGGTCAAAGACGATGCTGTCATCTGTAAACTTCCCATATCTTGTGAGATCCAGACGATTCAGTCGCATTTTAAGTCCATCCTTTCCGTCGCCTGAAGTCGTGAAATTACGTCATCCGTGCCTTCCGCAGCAAGCTCTGACAGCAGCGTTCTAGACTTAGCCTCGTCCTGTCCCAGGCTGTCCCGGCACTCATGGGGAAGATGTTTTCTCAATTCCGTTGCAGCCTGCACCAACTCATCCATGAACGCATTGGATTTCAACACGTCGGAATAGATCAAATCACGAAGCTCAAATACTGGGTCGCCGCCATCGATCGACATATTGGGAACGAGGGCTGGCGCGCATTCGACCTCAAGCTTCTCAATGAAGCATTTCGATGGAGCGTCGCTATCCAGTTGAGTCTTCAACAAATCAAGATCTCGGCGGATGCGCCATACGAGTGGGCTCTGGCCCACGAAGTGGATACGGGAAACAAGGTATTCGGCCTGGACGAGTGACTGAGACTGTTCAAGAGCCGAACGAGCCTTATCGACAATCTCCTTCCAATCTTTGGTGTCCGATATGTCGACCTCGATCCGTTCAAATTGAGCCACAGCGGTCAGTCGTTCCTCAATGGTGACCGTTCCGCCATCCAGAACGGTCGCCAATGTGACTGATTTCGGACCCGACTCATTGATGTCGCGCCCCTGTGGGTTCCCAGGCATCACAACCATTGGATCGTCGCATGACACAGAGCGCTTATGAATGTGCCCGAGAGCCCAGTAGTGCATCCCATGTTTCGTCAGGTCAGCTAATGAGCAGGGTGCGTACAAGTCGTGGCCCGTCGTTACTCCCAAGCTCGTATGCATTATGCCGATATTGAACGCGCCTGGCACCGGAGCTTTGTACTTGCCAAGTAGGCCTTCTGGAGCCTGAGGCTTCGCGAAGCTGAGACCATGAATTGCGATCGGCAACGGTCCGGCGACTTCAACAACCTCTCCCCTTCCATCGAACACCGTTGTTGACGGCGGGAGTATCAGTTCACGGGTTATCTTCGAGAGAGCGTCGTGATTACCGCGAACAATAAAGGTGGCAATGTTCGCTTCATGAAGCCGACGCAGTTGCTCTGCGAGAAACCGTGCGGTCTTCATTGAGGTTTGATCACCGTCGTATAGATCGCCCGCAATCAGAAAAGCCTGAACACGTTCTTCCAGGCAGAGATCGATCGCGTTCACGAAAGCTCGGCGAGTGGAATTCCTAACTAGAGATGCAAGTTCGGGATCGCGGAGCGCCAGTGACTTCAGTGGAGAATCCAGGTGTATGTCAGCAGTGTGCACAAATCGAAATGGCACGATTCGCCTCCCTCTTTAAGTTAAGTGCTCAAGAGTTATCTGAATTGTGAAACGGAGTCGCGTCCATACTACTACGTTGGGACAAGCGGCATGTCCGTTCCCCGCAGGGGCGATCGGACAGGTTATTTGCTCATCCATCGCCTTCACATTTTCGCTGCTCAGTTTCGACAACTCTCTCGTCAGCCCGTTATTCTTCAGCGGAGTGCCGCTTCAACGCGTCAAGCAAGCGGGGCGGCAATTTCTGCCCGCGGAAGGCGTAGGCTTCAACTGTTCCCGGAGTTGTCGCCTTTTATTACCGATCGCTCCGCAAATGTGGACTATATTGTGCGTTAGCGCGAGCTACACATCCTTCTCACTCTTGAGGCCATCAGCGTCCAGCTATCCATGAGCTCGCCAGACGCAGTAAGGGCCAACAAGACGCAGCGCTCGGCTCTGCCTTCGATCGATCAGGAAAGAAGCTGTTTGCGTATCTGCTCCGTCATTCGTCGTATTCCAAAAACAGCTGCAATCTTCCTAACCAGGATCTCGTCCTGGCATCCAGGATTGTCATTTTGGAAGAACTCTCGAATGGCCGTCACTTCTAGATGTGGAATGTCTCCTAGACTCCGTGGACCACGTTTTCTGACCACCACCTCAGGTGTACCGGGAAGTCGCACCACTTGATTCTTCTGTCCGCCTCTCTTCCGTTCGTCATTCTGTTGAAGTCGCCCGAGCCGAACGGCGCGGTATATCGCACGATTCATCACATGTTCCAGCTGTCGTCCAAGCCGAGAGTAACCTGCCGCGTGAGTGTAGAGTTGATACGCACGTCGACAGACCATCGGACCTTCGACAGAAACAATTTCAATAAGACTCTCCATCAGTTCTTGGATGGATGCTGAATGTGGGTCTGGTACGGTGTGAGGAGTCCACTGGAAATACTCCGAAAAAGGAACATCCGAATCCAACTCCTGCAAATCGGGAAAAGGAGGAGCCCTCTCATCTACCTCGGGGGATTCTTCTTCGCTCCCCTCACCAGTCAATCCTGCATCAGTTCCGACTTCGAATACCTCGTCTTCAAGTGAATCCGTTATTCCCTCGGAGTCGTCCGTCTCCGGGCTGGGAACTTGAATAGGGGTTGGCGGGATGATTGTCTTGGGATAAACCCCGCGTTCTTCCAAGAGCCTCCAAAGGGGAGCTAATGCCGCGCTTTGATCGCGGTAGAATGCGCTTCCCCTTACGCGCCAGAATTCGAGGCCGCATCTCACCAGCATCCTCTGCCGATCGATATCGTTATCCCATTCCGCAATGCCGTGCCATTGATCCCCATCGCACTCAACTGCGAGCCGTCCCTTCATCCCCTCGACGAGCAAGTCAATGCGCTTTCCAGCAAGCTGGAATTGAGGGACAACTCTGAATCCACGATCGACGATCTTTAGAAATACATCTACCTCGAACCAACTGTCGAAAGGGCTTGGCGGCTGTGTTAAGGCCCGATCGACTTCAAACGCCTGTCGCTGTAACTGCGAAATCTCAATTCCCTCGATGTCTTCCTGTCGAACGTTCGGATTAAGACAATGCTCCAGCAATTTTCGACGGAAGCAGTGTGTGCTCAGATCTTCTAATGTGACGCTATGAAAAAGCCACATCTGATCTCGCGCTCTGCTCGCCGCCACATTGAAGCGTCGTTTATCTGACTCCTTCGAAAGCACTCCGATATGTCGTCCGTCCGTTGGAGCCGCTACCATCGACAGAAAAATTACGTCACGCTCGTCTCCCTGAAATGCATAAGCGTTCCCGCCTGCTAAACGTCGCTGTTGTAGCCTTTGAGCTCCTACTCGTTCCAAAAGCAGATCGCGAATCAAATTCCATTGTGCATTTCCTTGAAGGCAAATCACACCAAAACTCTTGCCTTCATACGCGGGATTTTCTATGCACTTTTCGATTTGAGTTGCAATCGCCTCCGCCTCCGGTGGGTTAACGGTTCGGTCCCCCGTGCCTTTGACATACCCCTCAGGAATGTAACGAGTGAGCACGGGCTCCAAGCGACCTGCGCCATATTGTCTAAGAGGGATGAGCGGTTCGGCTTCGTAGCAAAGCTTATTGGAAAACTGAATAATTTCCGGCATGCATCTGAAATGTTCCCGCAGGCGAACTCGCCCTGAAAATCTAATCTGCGCCTGATCGAAGAAACTGTTATCGACCCCAAGCGCATCCCACATCGGAATGTCTCGTATATACCTCTGACGTAACGTGTCCACGCTTTCGCGATCCAAACCAACGGAATCGGGGCTGATTTGTTGGTCGTCTCCGACCACTACAATTTTCTTTGCTATGTACTGCAAAAATAGTGCTTCGGGCCCAGACTGACTCGCTTCGTCAATGATCGCAACGTCGAAGAGGTTTGGAGAGGGCTTTGTCGATTCCGCTACTCTATAAATCGGCATCACCCATGCGGGGATCGCTCCCCGGCAGTGATCAAGGTGGTATCGAGCCTCCTTCCTATATTGAGACGCGTACTTTCCAGTGCCTTTCCCAATCTTACGAATCGCCAGTCTCCAGGCAATCAAATGCTCGCGCTGAGCGTCCTCGAGACAAGAAAGCACATAACCCCAAGCTCGATGGGATGCTAAAGAGGCGAGATCTTGTCGGATCCGCTTCTGCGATAGGTCAACCTGTTGAAGTATTGCATTATGTTGGGTCGGATCAGTGAATGTCTTGAGCCAATCGTTTGCGCGCGCCCAATTCCAAGCTTGTTCAAATCCACCTAACCTTTTTTCCCAGTTCCGGTCGGAGGCTGTTTCCCAAAGATGCATTAAAAGCTGCAATTTGGATATTTTGGATTCGAGCAGGCGACGACGTTCATATCTAGCGCGTAAATCATATGATTGAATGAGTTCTTGGTATGCTTTCGAATACCGCTCTACTTCCCGAGTCTCAATGGACGACAGAAGTTCATTGAGCACCGGATGCGCGTTTGAATCCAGCAGGAAATCTTTGATGGGTGCAATATGGATGGCAATAGTCTGCTCGACTACGCCGAACTCGGCCTGGGAATGCCCCATTTCGACTGCAGCCATGAGCGAAGCAACAGACTCTCTGGTTTTCCAATCGAGCTGCACAGACTGCGTAACTTGTCTCCATAACGTCTTGGCAGATTCGATCTTCTCGCGCAGGGCCAGGACTCTCTGGAGGAGTTCGGCCCGACGTCTATAATCTGCCAAGGCCAATTGAAGCGGCATATTCGGCGCGGCAACGCAAACAGACCAACATTGCTCCAAGTACCCAAACGCCTCTGTCACTCGGAGATATTTCAGAAGATCCTCAATCACCGGCACAGAATCGCAGAGTTTTCCCGCAACTCGAACTTCCGTTGTGAGGTAAAGTGCCGATTTCACGTGTTTGGCCAAGAAAGGATTGTTTCTTGCAACTAGGCCGATACTTTTTCCCGAACTGAGATGCGATCGCAGCTCTTCTGCGTCCGCCCGTACGGCAGATAGATCTCGACCGTCAATTCCGGAGACTTTGACCTGCGCAATTGAACTAAGCTCGTCTGCAATCTTTTCAATCGTGACTATTGTGAGTTCGTGGAGTTCCTTCCATGCGAGATGCTTGCCAGAGAGCACATCATTGCAACCAACGCGAGTCCATTCGTCAACCCCATCTGAGAGCGATTTCAGGGAATGTTCGAGATCCTGAAGTACCAGCTGTAGATTATGTCTTAGTTCGCTACTGGCTTGGGCCAAAACTTGAATTAGTCTCTCATCGGCAGGATTGGCAGACGCAATCGTTTTTCGCAGGTCCGATTCTCGTTGAACAATCTCGCTAAGTAGATTCGGTGTAATCACGAAATCAATGGGCGGAAGGGACCTTTTGGCCGTGTCGCCATCTTCCGGGCGAAATTCCCGGATGAGTTGCAATAGCTCAAGAATCTCCGGATTTGTGATGGGAGCTTCAACGCTCAAAGAGACATCTTCTTTAAGCCACCCGTGTTGGATGACCTCTATGTTGAGCTTTTCCGCTAAAGCCTGCGGAGTTCCAATGTAGTTCTGAAATCCAAGGTCGACTTGACCAGCTTCACTCTTACGGAATTGTCGCAATGTGCTGTACGCGTTTGCGAGTTCACGGCGCGTCCTATCAAGGCTCGAAGTCAGATCTCTGATCTTTTCTGCGGCTGCCTGAGGCTCCCACGCATTGAGCTTGCTCAAAATACCTTGAACGGATTCTTCCAACTCGCGTAGCGCGATCGCATCATCCCCAAGTAGAGAGACACAAAGCGGAACAATTTCCTCCGGGAAGTAACCCTTTAGTACCCGCAGCGCGCGGGCGGTGTGGCTTGTGACAAGTAGGCGCTTTCCCGTCGCGAGAAGATGGCAAACCAGATTCGCAATGGTATGCGATTTTCCCGTACCCGGTGGTCCTTGAACCAAGACCCCCTGTCGTGATTCGAGAAGCGCCGCGATTTCACGCTGAGCGTCGTTTGCTGGGAGTGGAAAATAGAGCTCGTTGAAGTCCGCGTTGGCATTTGCGACATCTCCATTTTGGGAAGTCGTTCGATCGTCGCGGATAGCTACAAGCTTTTCAACACCAATCGGAATAGTTGCTCCTTGCTGAAGTTGGAGCGCGATCTCCTGGAACACTCTGACCATGTTTCTCTCGGTCCGCTTACGCACAACTAGTGCTGGAGCCAAACTCATCAGAGGTTCTAGATGTTCACGTTTTCCATCAAGCGGCTCGATTGATGTGTCGAGGATATTTACAGGCGAAAGCTGCTGGAAGTACTCGCGGATGATGCTTATGAGTTCCGGCCCTGTCCAAACTTCGTCGCCAATCTGCGAAAGCCGTTCCTGCAATCTATTCTGGATATCCGGTAGTGGCCTATCTTGCGGTTCCAACATATCCTGCTCAAGCGTCAGCCGGATACCCTCAGCCGCTGGAGAAACAGATATCGACCCCGTCTTGGCGTCAAACTCCACAGTTACTTGTGCTGCGACGACATGTCTTCGAACTTCGGGCCCGTGAGACGGTTTCCAATTTAATAGTCCGACCCCGACCACAGTTTCAAAAGCTTCTCCCAATCGTTCTTGCGTTTGGTAAGCAGCAAAGAGGTCGTTATAGATCGTCTGCACATCTTGCAGTCGCCTATCTTCGAGTGCCCATGGCCACCAGCTGTGTTCGACGTATTGCTCCCACTGGCGCGTTACCGCAGGGAAATCTTCGAGCTTCCGAACGACCGTTTCAGGTTCAGATTCAGGATCGCGGGGATCCGATTTGAGCACCTCAACAAAGCTTTCCTTGAGAGTCGGCGCTTCTAACGAGGAATCAGAGATTTCGCGTTCATTGAGCCAGGGCGCGAGGCTGGATGGCGGTGCGGGGGCCCGCTTACGTCGCGGCCTCTCGACACGGATCCAATCTTCGTAGGTTCCTTCCCGTCCTAAATCCCAGAACGCACAATAGCATTCATTCTCTCTGGGGATCTCTGCCCACCACACAAGCTGCTCATATTCTTCGCAGGTTCTCTTTACCTCACTACGTAATTCGGTGAGCTCTTTCAGGTAAGTGAATAGTCGGACTGCCCTGTCTCTAATGACGCTTTCAACGGACACGGGTAGCGGTGACTCTGCAACGTCCATTGATTTGGCCCTCTAAACCTTTGGCCCAATGATATTGCCTGTTGCTTTGTATCCTAAGCCCTGATACTCCGAAAGTTGTATCACCTTTTTTGGAGTGTTAGGCGGAATCCATGATCTTCTGAAAAGTACAACCAAACCCAACGGGTCAAGATGGGTGCGATGCCGACTTGTCGATATCAATACACGCGCGGTAAGTGAATCGGCGCTTTTGTATTAATCCAAGATCATTCCCGAAGAGAGGCCCATTCATCGGCACTCTTCGCGAGTTATCATGGGTGCATCGCCCCTTATTACAAATAGTCGTACAGATGACTGTGTATTCAGCACCTATGGACATTGCAACCCTAAAATTAGCGATCCAACAGCACATGAGCGATGGCTTGGTGATCATTGTAGGCTCAGGTTTGTCCTGTGCGGAAGGCATTCCCGGGATGAATGCTCTTGCGGGCCACCTGCATTCTGCCATGCCTTCGTTATTGACGGGACCCCTGCTTGACGAATGGGTCACAGTGTCGCCAAACATCAGCACGTACGGCCTCGAAGAGGGCCTTACAAAGCTTCCACCATCGACGAAGCTTGAAGATGCAATTCGCGCAGAGGTCGGGCGCGTTGTTTCACAGGCAGAAGCGGCAATCATCGCAGAGGTGTTCTCCGGCACAAGAACGCTTCGTTTCACGAGACTGTTGCCGCACCTTTTGCGACCGGCTGGCGGCATACAAATCGTTACGACCAATTACGACCGGTTACTGGAAGTTGCATCGGAGGAGGCCGGGCTCGGAGTCGATGTCATGTTCAACGGTGCTTTCGCGGGCAGGCTCAACGAGCGCGAAACACGTCTGAGCTTCTGTCGTGACGTGAAGTTGCACAAAGGAACGTCTCGGTTTATCTATGCGGAGCGAGTCGTCATCAGCAAACCGCACGGAAGTCTGGACTGGTACGAGCGCAAGGGTGAGCCGGTGCGCCATTGCGGAGATTTGCAGAATGCAAACAGGTTGATTATCCCGCCGGGCCAAAACAAGTATAGAAATGGTTATAGCAGCCCATTTGATGTTCACCGCGAACGCGGCAACAAAGAGATGGACCGCGCGTCGCGCTTCTTGATTATTGGATATGGGTTTAACGATGTCCATCTGGAGACGCACCTAACGGACCGAATCCGCAAAGGAGTTCCCACGCTGATCCTGTCGCGAACACTAACAGATAACGCAAAGAAGATTGCTACCGCGAATTCGAACGTGATCGCAATGGAGAGTGCGACGGTCGGCGAGAGGGTGGCCTCAAACGTTTACAGCCAGGGATGTACTGACATTTTTGCCGACCTATCCTTGTGGGATCTCGAGGAACTAGTCACGGAGGTTTTTGAACCATGAGCGAAACAGCTCTCAATTTTATGTCGTCCGACCAAATCGGACGTGTGGTCTCGGTTGATACGAGCCGCGTAATCATCAATGTGTCTGACTCGGTTCTCTTGACCAGCATCGGTATCGGCCAACTCCTTGCAATAAAAGGCACGACGCAACAGGAGTTCCTGATCGCGATTACTGAGAAAGTTACCCGCACGCTTGGGCTCGAGTTATCGCCAGAGGCTGAAACGGGCGATGACGAGTCACTTGCAACAGTACCGACTGACCTCATGAGAGCGGCGCTGATTGGAACATTTAGGACTGTAGAAGGTGAGAAGAAGAACACATTCAAACGAGGCGCTGACAGCTTTCCGCAGATTGATCGCGACTGCTATGTCATAAGTGGCGGCAATCTCCAACGCTTTATGGGCATTCTTGCACAGGAGGTAGCAGAGGACGAACGCCTGTTGCTTGGTCGATTTGTGGCTGATCGCTCAGCAGAAGCGATCGCGAATGGCGACAAGTTTTTCCAGCGGCATGCGGCGATTCTCGGAAGCACCGGCTCGGGCAAGAGCTGGGCAGTAGCTCTAATACTTGAGCGTGCATCCAAGCTCAAGTTCCCGAACATCCTCGTGATGGATATGCACGGCGAATATGCGCCTCTTGCGGATGAGGCAAGGGGTGGGTTTGCGCAGCGTTATCGAATCGCCGGACCAGGCGACCTGGACAAACCCAAGGACGATGTGCTGTTCCTCCCTTATTGGCTCCTGAACCGGGACGAAATGTTGTCGATGATTTTAGACCGTAGCGATCAGAACGCCCCAAATCAGGCGTCTAGATTCACATCTCATGTGCGCCAACTCAAGCAGAACTTTCTAGATAGTGCGAAAAGGACCGAGGTGAAAAAGACATTCACGGTTGATTCGCCAATTCCATATGAAATGAAAGAGTTGGTCAACCTGCTCGAAACCGACAATACGACGAAAGGGATATCTAGCTCGACGAATAAGCCAATTAAAGGGGATTGGGAAGATAAGCTTACGCGATTCCTATCCCGTCTCGAAGCAAAACTTGAAGATCGCCGCTATGGTTTTATGTTCACACCGCCCGCCGAGGCGCTGAAGTACGACTGGTTATCACAGCAACTCGTGAAGCTACTTGGCACGGCTGATGGTGCCGGGATTAAGATTATTGATTTCTCTGAAGTCCCTTCAGACGTTCTGCCCGTAGTGACCGGCACCTTTGCGAGGCTACTCTACGATGTTCAATTCTGGATGAAAGCCGATCGCCGAACCCCCGTAACGATGTTATGCGACGAGGCTCACCTTTATCTTCCTGTTCGGGAAGATGCAGATGCGGTTCAGCGGCAAGCGTTGGGTGCATTCGAACGGATTGCAAAAGAAGGCCGAAAGTATGGTTTTTCTCTACTCGTTGTGAGTCAGAGGCCATCCGACGTCAGCAAAACCATCCTCAGCCAGTGCAATAACTTCCTGTCGCTACGTCTAACCAACGAAACCGACCAAAATGTGATCCGACGACTAATGCCAGATTCACTTGCAGGACTAACGGACATTCTTCCCTTACTCGATACAGGCGAGGCCGTACTTCTTGGAGACGCCGTTTTACTTCCTACTCGAATCAGGTTAGATAAGCCTGTTATTACGCCGGACAGTTCTACCCGCGACTTCTGGATTGAGTGGTCGTCGAAGGAAGCAGATACTGATGCAATTATTGCGGCGGTTGAGTGTTTGCGCAGTCAGACGCGGGGCTTGTCTTGATCGGGAGGACCCCTGCCCCTCTTTCTACGGAAGCGCTGGATGATTGTAGTGATTACCCGGCTAGTGCGAGTTGATTCAGTCCTCAGTTGGGCTCACGGGTTAATCAGCTTTGTCGGATTGTCGGGTTTTGACGGTTCAGAAGGCGTAGAGAATGCAAAATATGCGAGATTTGCACACATGTTGTCGGGGAGCCGACAAGCATAACAGCTTATCAAATCAATAACTTGAAGATTTTAAAGGAGATCGGTGATTTTCTGGCGGAGAGAGGGGGATTCGAACCCCCGATAGAGCTTTTGACCCTATAACGGTTTAGCAAACCGCCGCCTTCAGCCACTCGGCCATCTCTCCGGGTCTCTCACGCATTATAGCGGATTACTTGCTTGCCGCGTGCGCTCTTGCTTCGGCGGTCATTTTTATCTCGCCTTCCCGTCCAATCTTCCTCAATCCAGCACCAGCTCCGCATTCACATTTCTTCTTTCCTCGATCAGCCGATATTGTTAGATTCACAACCATGTTGAGCCGTGCCAAGCTCGCGCCGGGCAAATTGCGCCTTCTTCCGCTCATCGCGGCCACCTACTTTATGGTGTCCGGCGGCCCTTACGGCATTGAAGACATATTAGGCGGCGCTGGTTACGTCTGGGCCATCGTCATCCTTCTTCTGCTGCCCATCTTTTGGAGCCTGCCCACCGCGCTCATGATCGGTGAACTGGCCTCTGCCATTCCCGCGGAAGGCGGCTTCTACATCTGGGTACGCCGCGCCCTCGGCCCCTTCTGGGGATACCAGGAAAGCTGGCTCTCGCTCTCCGCCAGTACCTTTGACATGGCGCTCTACCCATCGATCTTTGTGCTGTACCTCAGCAAGTTTGCCCCCGCGATTACTGCGGGAAGCAAAGGTTATCTGTGGTCGCTGGCCGTCGTCGCTGTCTGCTGTTTGTGGAACCTTCGCGGAGCACCGGCAGTCGGCAAGAGCTCAATGTTCCTGTTCGTGCTGCTCCTTTCACCGTTCGCCGTCTTCGTTGTTCTCGGCATTCTGAAAGGCTTTTTGCTGCATCCCGCCGTGCAGTGGAGCAGCTGCGCAGCTCTCGATAACGGCCCCGCCTCTGCGTTCTCAACCGCTGTGCTCGTGGCCATGTGGAACTACATGGGCTGGGACAATGCATCCACCATCGCTCAGGAAGTTGAAGATCCACAGCGCAACTATCCTCGCGCCATGATCTGGGCCGCCCTACTCACGGCCATCACATATATATTGCCGCTCTCTGCAATGGCGCTCGCCGGCCTCTCGGCGGCCAGCTTTTCTACCGGCGACTGGGCCTCCGCCGCTCTCTTGCTCGGCGGCAGTTTCGGTCCATGGCTCGCCATCGCCATCGTTGCCGGCGGATGCATCACAGGCGTTGGCATGTTTAGCGCTCTGGTAATGAGTTACACGCGCCTGCCCATGGCGATGGCTGAAGATGGCATGCTCCCGGCTGTTCTCGCACGGCGCAATTCACGCGGTGTGCCTTGGGTCAGCGTGCTGCTCTGCGGAGCAGCCTGGGCTCTTGCGCTCAAGCTCCCCTTTGAGCGCCTCATCTCCGTTGACCTCATCCTCTACGGATCAAGCCTGCTGCTGGAGTTTGTTGCTCTTGTTGTCCTGCGTGTCCGCGAACCTGATCTCGAACGCCCATTTAGAGCGGGCAATTTCACGTCTGCCTGCTTGCTGGGTGTCGGTCCTGCCGTGCTTATCGGTTATGCGCTCTGGGTATCGCGCACCGACAAGATTGTCGGCACAACTTCCGCGCTCCTGTTCGCAACAGGCATTGGACTGCTCGGCCCTGTGCTCTACGGCGCCTGTCAGTTTGCTGGAAAATTAATGCGAACAACCGGAAAGTCTGAAGTGGCTGCCGCACCTGCAGAGGAGTAGTGAACCACTTTAACGCTCAGCCGCCATCTTGCCTTAGACTGCGACCTTCCGCTTCATTCCCGAGACCTTTGCCTTGCCGTCTTCAAACATCTTGGCAGCGCGCGTAACGCGATCGCGCGCGTATGAAGCGTCACGCCAGCCCTTCATCTCCACGCGCTTGCCTTCAAGATCCTTGTAAATCGAGAAGAAGTGAGTGATCTCTTTCAGCATGTGCGGATAGATATCGGTGTAGTTCCAGATGTTGGCGAACCGTGGATTGTTCTTGCCCACCGCCAATACCTTCTCGTCCAAAACGCCCTGGTCCATCATCTCGAGCAATCCAATCGGCCTTACCTCTTGCACGCAACCGGGAAAGCTCGGACTCGGCACCAGCACCAGCACATCCAGAGGATCGCCATCGTCGCTCAAAGTGGACGGCACAAATCCGTAATCGCCCGGATAGTGAACCGGCGAGTGCAGGTTGCGATCCAGTTTGAAAACGTGCAAGTCCTTGTCATACTCAAACTTCTGCGTGCCGTCGAGAGGAATCTCAATCACTGCACGAAACACTTCAGGTGACCGCTCGCCGATTGGCAGTTCCAGGTAGTTGACCATCAGGGTTTATTTCTCCTTTGGGGATAGGGAACAATAGGCGGTCTGGCGCGGAATGGACTCCAATAGCTTGCAGACTACCGAAAACACAATACTAGAGTATCAAGCTGTCGGCCAGTTCAAATGGACTGGTACTTATTGGTAAAAGAAAAGCCTGCCTCGGGCGTTTGAGCAGGGCTCCGGTTATAGATGAAGAAGCCTGCTCCCGCGGCGGCGTCCGGACTCACTATCCCCTGGGCGTCATCTATGTTCGCGCCAGCATGTGTTCACGGCCGGCAGGCTGCCCGTCACTTGATCGTCTACTTCTACTGAATACACCAGCATGTCGCCTTCTACGGACGACTCTTCCGGGCCGCGCGCAGCATTGAAGACCGCACTCGCCCCGGCAAGGTAATCCGCATCCTGCGGCATCCAGTGCCGAACCCGTTCACGCGCCTTTGCATTGGCCGAATCGACAACTGACTCGACTTCCTTCTCGCTGCAAACGTGCTCGTATTCCTTCCAGTTGCCCGCGGTAAATCGGATGGCAAACAAGGTAATCTGCATTGGCTTCCCCAGCGAATACGCGGACTCGCGTCTCAAGCCACGTTTGGTGGACTTGAGTGGATGTTTGAAAAATCGCTAACTTGCGTCTTTCTTCCAGCAATCTTTACGTTTTGTTGTGCCGGTCCCAGAAAGAATCTCAATCAAGTTAGTTGCACTCAATATTGGTTATGTTGCTTTTAAGCAGGTGCTCAACCAGTCACCTTGGTCACTCCGCCTGCTGTGAAATCATCAGGCATGCCGGTCGACGATTAACCATCTGCGATCACCTGCCCTGACCGTCTATAATCGCCATTAATGAAGGCACATGTCTACGTCACGCTGAAGACATCGGTCCTGGACCCGCAGGGCCAAACCATTCACAATGCCCTGCGCAAAATCGGCTTTGCCGACGTTGCTGCAGTGCGCCAGGGAAAGTATTTCCAGCTCTCGCTTGCTGATGGGCTGGCGGCCGACTCCGCCCGTGCCGAGGTCGAACGCATCGCGCGCGATGTCCTCACCAATCCCGTCATCGAAGAGTACACATACAAAATTGAAGACTGAGCAGCCGCGTTCAGTCCGTAGGTTCAGCGTGTACCTATCCCAAATCGCCAGGCTCCTCTTAGGCCGGCTCACGCAACTGGTGATATTTCACAATATTGAAGATTCATTCGATAATGCAACCTTCGTGGGCAACTCCATCTGCTCAGCAGGGCATCACAACAATAATCTACGCAATTCGCGATTTCTGAGTCGGCCGCCGGTTCGGGAATCGGTCCCCCCTGATTGCGTTAGAAAGTAATCCTGGGAATCTTACAGTGGCTAAGCTGATGCCGGGGTCCAAAGTCCTCATCGTCGATGACGAAGCGATCTTCGCGGATACCCTTGCCCAAATCTTTCGCAATGAAGGTTTTGACTGCCAGGCAGTCTACTCTGCCGAGCAAGCAATTGAAACCATTGCTACGTGGAAACCGGCCCTATCCATCATCGATGTCATGCTGCCGGGCATGAACGGCATCGACCTGGTCATTCTTCTCAAGGCCACTCACCCTTCCATGGGTGTCATGATGGTCTCCGGTCAGGTGGCCACCGGTGGGTTGGTTGAAAAAGCCGCCAAAGAGGGACACGATTTTTCGATCTTTCCCAAGCCGTTTCCCGTGCCCGAACTGCTTTCAAACGCCTCCAGGATCCTTGCCGGCGTCATCAAGCCTCTGCCTCCAAATTCACCGCTTGCCAATTGAAGTGTCAGCGCGGACACTCTAGCCCAGCAGCTACTAAGTCCTTGCTCCACAATGTGACCCCGAACCCACCTTTGTGTCACTGCCAATCTCTTCGCTCTCGCTTAGAATCCATATATGTGCGGGATTGTTGGATACGTTGGTAAAAAGCAAGTCGTTCCTGTCATTATCGAGGGTCTAAGGCGCCTCGAATACCGCGGATACGATTCGGCGGGTATTGCTGTGGGCAGTCCTTCCAGCCCCACCCTCGAAGTGCGTCGCGCCCCTGGCAAGCTCGCCAACCTTGAAGAGGTGCTCCGCGAGCATCCTCTTAATGGAACGTTCGGCATCGGCCACACGCGCTGGGCCACGCATGGCCGCCCCACTGAAGAAAATGCGCACCCCCATCGCGACTGCACCGGCCGCCTCGTCGTCGTTCACAACGGCATCGTAGAAAACTATCTCGACCTCAAGCACGAGCTTATTGAGAAAGGCCACAAGTTCGTTACTGAAACTGATACCGAAATCATTGCTCACCTGATCGAAGAGGTGCAGAAAGAAGCCGAAGCCGCCGGCGAATCCATTCTGCTTGAAGTTGCGGTTCGACGCGCCGTCAAGCGCCTTACTGGCGCATTCGCACTTGGCATTCTCTCCGCGGCCGAGCCCGATAAAATCGTCGCCGCCCGCTCCGGCCCTCCAGTTGTCATTGGCGTCGGTGATGGCGAGTCCTTCGTCGCCTCCGACGTACCCGGTATTTTGCACCACACCCGCAATATTTATTTTCTGGCAGACGGCGACATGGCCATCCTCACCCTCGCCGGCGTCCAACTCACCGACTTCGACGGCAACCCCATCAATCGCGCCATCACGCGCATTCAGTGGGATCCCATTCAGGCGGAAAAGGGCGGCTTCAAGCACTTCATGCTCAAGGAAATCTGGGAGCAGCCGCGTGCCATTCGCGACACCACCATGGGCCGCGTCTCACTCGACTCCGGCCAAATCTATCTCGGCGAAATGAAGATTGCCGACGAAGAACTTGCCGCGGCGTCCAGCATCAACATTGCAGCCTGCGGCACCAGTTGGCACGCAGCCCTGGCGGGCAAGTACATGATCGAGCGCCTCGCCCGCCTGCCCGTCGACGTCGATTACGCCAGCGAATATCGCTATCGCAATCCGATTCCCGATCGCAACGCGCTCGGCCTGCTCATCACCCAATCCGGTGAAACCGCCGACACGCTCGCAGCTCAACGCGAGATGATTACCCTCGGCTCAAAAACCGTCGCCATCTGCAATGTGGTCGACGCCATGGTTGCGCGCGAAGCTCACGGAGCCATCTACACGCACGCCGGCCCTGAAATCGGTGTCGCCTCCACCAAGGCATTTACCGCGCAGCTTACCGCGCTCTTCATTCTTGCTCTCAAGCTGGGCCAGCTTCGCGGACGTCTCGATTCGGAGCGCTCCGTTGCGCTCATGGAAGAGTTAAGCCGTATTCCAGCCAAGATCGAAGAAGTGCTCAAGACGCGTTCAGAGCAGTGCGAAGAACTTGCCTCACACTTCGCCAACGCGCGCGACTTCCTTTACCTCGGTCGCGGCATCCATTTCCCAATCGCGCTCGAAGGCGCGCTCAAGCTCAAGGAAATTTCCTATATTCATGCCGAAGGCTACCCCGCCGGCGAAATGAAGCATGGCCCCAACGCACTCATCGACGAAACGTTGCCTGTTGTCGTGCTCGCCACGCGCGATGAACACGACCCCGCATCGCGGCTGCGCTACGAAAAAACCATGTCGAACATTCAGGAAGTCACCGCGCGCAGCGGCCGCGTCATCGCTGTGGCAACTGAGGGTGACACCACCATCGGCTCCATGGTGGAACACGTCATCCACATTCCGCCGGCGTTCGAATTGCTCTCGCCGCTGATCGAAATCGTTCCGTTGCAGTTGCTGGCGTATTATATCGCCGTGCGCCGCGGCTGCGACGTAGACCAGCCGCGCAACCTGGCCAAGTCCGTCACTGTCGAGTAATTCCGCAAGAATTTCATCATGAAAAAGCCCAACCCCGCAGGTTGGGCTTTCTTGCACCTCGCACTACTACGCGCGGCCGGCAAACTCCCGCGTCTCCGTGTACACCTTCACTTTTTCGCCCACTTCAATATAGAGCGGCGCCTTGATCTCAAGTCCCGTCTCAAGACGCGCCAGCTTGGTTACCGTTCCGCTGGTATCGCCGCGCGCACCCGGTTCCGTGTAGCTCACCGCCAGTTCCACCTTTTCCGGCAGCTCCAGCCCAATGGGATTTCCATTAAATTTCTGTAACTGGATGATCGCGCCCTCTACCAGAAACTCCAGCGCGTTGCCCATCATGGCTTCGGTCAGAGTCAGCGTGTCAAAGCTGCTCTGGTCCAGAAAGTACGAGCCATCTCCATCGCTGTAGAGATATGAAGCCTCAACCGTCTCCAGGTCAGGCTCCCTAAACTTGTCGCTGGCCTTGAAAGTCTTGTCGAACACCGCTCGAGTGAGCAGGTTGCGCATTTTCAGCCGCACCAGTGTCTGGCCACCCCGTGCCGTCGGCGTCGACAACTCGACATCCATGCAGTAAAAAGGTGTGTTATCGAGCTCAAAATACATCTTGCGCTTTACGTTGATGGCTTCAATCACGCTGGCCATAAATTCCCCGAAAAATCGAAATAGGCCGACAGAGGATTTCTGCGGCCCCTGTCTATTATAGATTTGCGATTAGGCCCACCTGCGCCAAACCATTTGACGCACCTGTGCTCCTTCTGAGAAACTCTCGCCCATGCGGTACATTGGAAAGATTGAATATGCGGAAGAGCGCAAAATGCGCCAACGCAACACACGCCTCTATCGTGCACTACATACACCTATATGGATTTGGGTCTTTTTTCTGTCTCCTGGCCCACTCACGTTCAGCCTTTTTGCCCACGGTTTCTCGCTGTGGAATGGCACCTGGCTCGCCATAGTGCTCACTGGCGTCTTTACCGCCGCCTATTTTGGCCAGCTACCTGGCTGCGAGCCACGGCCGTATATCCTCCGCTTTGATGAAGACCGGCCAAACCCGCTCTATCGCAGAATCTGCTACACCTTCGCCTGGAACGCAGTCATTAATTTTGCGGTGCTCAACCTCGCGGGTCTGGTCATCGCCGCGGTCACAGGTCAGTGGTTGCTCAAGGAGATCTACACCTACGCCTACTCGCCCATCTGCGCAATTATTTTGTGCCTCGGCCTACTGGGCAAGCTGCCCCGCGTTGGACCCTCCACCAAGCATGAAGGCACCGAGCGCCGCTATTTCTACGGCTCGGTCTGGGCCGTCACTATTTCGCAGACCATCCTGCTGATCGTCTGGAAGATGATGCCAACGTCACCTGTTGCCATCGACGTCAGGCTTAGCGCCTATGCAGTCACTTTGGCTTTCATGGGCATGGCAGCATGGCAGGGAATGCTCCCGCGCACCCGCCCCATCCTCCCCGGCGAAATCATGCTCTCCGACTAGTTCCCATCGTATTCAATTGCTTCTCTATCTCTTCCCGACCTTGCAGCGTTTACTGCTGCAAGGTTGGAAAGAAGCAACCCATCCCTGACTCGCTCTAAATTCGCGTTTGCTCATTAATGCCCATATGCTAGAGTCGCGCATATGAGCACAGGCAAAGTCACTCGCCGTGAGGTCATTGCGGGGGCTGTCTGCGCGTCCATATTCCCTTTGGCGTCTCTTCAAGCCCAATCCGCCACATCCCCGCTCTGCTTCACCAGCGCGGTGGAGATGGCTCAGCTTATTCGCGACAAAAAGCTCTCTGCGCGCGAAGCTCTTTCCGAACACCTCAAGCAAATCGATCGGGTCAACCCGCGCGTCAACGCGATTGTTACGCTCGTTGCCGACCAGGCAACGGAGGCGGCCGCCCGCGCCGACGAGATGCAGGCCCACGGCGAAATTCTTGGCCCCCTGCATGGCCTGCCCGTCGCCCATAAGGACCTGTTCGAAACCCGCGGCATACGCACTGCCTACGGCTCGCCAATTTATAAGGACTTTGTTCCTGATGCAGACAACATAGTCGTCCAGCGCATGCAGCGCGCCGGAGCAATCATCGTGGGCAAAACCAACACGCCAGAGTTCGGTGCAGGCTCGCAAACGTTCAACTCCGTCTTCGGAGCAACTCGCAATCCATACGACCTGGGCAAAACTTGCGGTGGATCGTCCGGCGGCGCCGCCGTTGCATTGGCCTGCGGCATGGTTCCTGTCGCTAGCGGATCCGATGCCGGAGGCTCGCTCCGCAATCCTGCCGCTTTCTGTAACGTCGTCGGCTTCCGTCCCTCCATCGGCCGCGTGCCCAATCCCAAGGCGGGCTTCGGCTGGTCCACTCTCAGCACTATGGGATGTCTCGGCAGAACCGTCGCCGATCTCGCGCTCTCGCTCAGCACCATCGCCGGTCCTGATCGCGACACGCCCCTGTCCATCGACGAGCCTGGCGAACGCTTCGCGCGCCCTCTCGCCCGCAGCTTCAAGGGTGTGCGCGTGGCATGGTTCAAAGACCTCGGTGGTGTGCCCTTTGACTCTCGCGTCCGTTCAGTCGTCGACGCGCATCGCGCCACGTTCGAGTCGCTTGGCTGCATCGTTGAGCAGGCCGAACCCGATTTCTCTCCCGCTGAGATTTCCTTCCGCACACTCCGCGTGTGGGGCGATGCCGCCAGCTATGGCAAGTTGCTCCTTCAGCACCCAGACGCTTTCAAAGACACCTTGAAAGATGAAATCGAGCGCGGCAGCAGACTCACCGGCGATGACCTTGCCCGCGCCGAAGTAGCTCACACGCTCATCTGGCGTCGCTTCCAGGCCTTCCTTGAAAAGTACGAATACTTCATTCTTCCCACTACGCAACTGCCGCCGTTCGACGTCAACACCCCATATCCGACGGAAATTGCCGGCGTCCAATTCAACAACTACATCGACTGGATGAAGTCATGCTGGTACATCTCGGCCACAGGAAACCCCGCATCGTCAGTTCCCGCAGGATTTACACCCGAAGGTCTGCCGGTTGGCCTGCAGATCGTCGGCCGTAACCAACAGGACTTCGCCGTCCTGCAGCTTGCACACGCCTTTGAACAGGCCACTGGTTTCGGCCGGAGGCATCCGGATTTAATCAGCTAGGCGGCGCAAGCTGAAGCCGGTTGGCGGCATTGAAGAGATTCAGGGCTTTGTAGATAGCGCCTCCGGGATGCCGCTGGGAAAATACCCGCCCCTACCTTTGACGTGATCTAAATCACATTTTCCACCAACCCAACAGGGGTATAAGGTAGTTGCCATGTGTCTAGCCATCCCAGGTAAAGTGGAAGAAATCTCGACCGACGGCCTTATCCGCATCGGCCGCGTCAACTTCGGCGGAATCGTAAAAAATGTCTGTATGGACTACGTTCCCGAGGTTCAGGTGGGCGACTACACCATCGTCCACGTTGGGTTTGCCATCTCCAAAATCGACGAGGAAACCGCCGAGCAAACCCTCAGGGACTTCCGCGAAATGGGCATGCTCGATGAAGAGCTAGCCAGTGAAGACGAAGCTTTCGCCCGCGCCGCAAAGGCACCGCAATCGAGCTGCCCCGATGGCAGCTGCGGAGGCGAATGAAGTACCTCACCGAGTTTCGTAACGGCGAAATTGCGCAACGCATGGCGCGTGAAATTCAACAAGCCGTCACTCGCCCATGGAAAATCATGGAGGTCTGCGGCGGACAGACGCACTCCATCATCAAGAACGGCATTGATCAAATGCTGCCCACCGGACCTGAAGCGAGCATCGAAATGGTGCATGGCCCCGGCTGTCCCGTCTGCGTTACTCCGCTTGAGCTAATTGATAAGGCGCTTGCCATCGCCGCGCAGCCCGGCGTCATCTTCTGTTCGTTCGGCGACATGCTTCGCGTTCCCGGCACCGACAGCGACCTTTTTCAAATCAAGGGCCGCGGTGGCGACGTGCGCATTGTCTATTCGCCGCTCGACGCCGTCGATCTCGCCGTAAAAAACCCTGACAAGCAGGTAGTCTTCTTCGGCGTCGGTTTTGAAACCACCGCGCCAGCCAATGCCATGAGCGTGCATCTAGCCAAGCGCCGCGGCCTTACCAATTTTTCTGTTCTTGTTTCGCACGTCCTGGTGCCGCCGGCCATTGACGCAATTCTCAGCGCGCCCGGCAATAAGATCGATGCGTTTCTCGCAGCAGGACACGTCTGCAGTGTCATGGGCTATTGGGAGTATCCGCCGCTCGCCGAGAAATTTCGCGTGCCCATCGTCGTCACTGGATTCGAGCCGCTTGACCTGCTCGATGGCATTCGTCGCGCCGTGCTGCAGCTTGAGTCGGGCCGCCACGAAGTTGAAAACGCCTACAGCCGCGTCGTTACTTACGATGGCAATCGCGCCGCGCAAAAACTGCTGTCTGAGGTTTTTGAAGTTACCGATCGCGCCTGGCGCGGCATCGGCGTCATTCCACAAAGCGGCTGGCGTCTTAATAAGGACTATCGCGATTACGACGCCGAGCTTCGCTTTCACATCACCGGCATTCACACCGAGGAGTCGCCACTCTGCCATGCCGGCGAAGTGCTGCGCGGAGCCATCAAGCCCGCCGAGTGCCCGGCCTTTGGCAAAGAGTGCACGCCGCGTCATCCGCTCGGCGCCACTATGGTTTCAAGCGAAGGCGCATGCGCCGCGTACTACAACTACGGCCGCTTTTTGTCGGCAGAAGAGCTAGCCGGTGCCGGCTCCGGGCTCACAGGAGCCGCCCATGTCTGAGCCATCGAACGCCGGCACTCCCGATTTCTCCAACTGGTCCTGCCCGCTTCCGCTCGCCGATTATCCCGCCATCGTCATGGGCCACGGCGGCGGCGGCAAACTCGGCAACGAACTCGTCGAGCATCTGTTCCTGCCCGCTTTCCGCAACCCCGCGCTTGAAAATCTCGGTGATGCCGCCGTGCTTGAACTCGCGGCAGGGAAGATCGCCATGAGCACCGATTCCTTCGTCGTGCAGCCGCTGTTTTTTCCCGGCGGCAACATTGGCGAACTTGCCGTCAACGGAACCGTGAATGATCTCGCGGTCTCGGGCGCAGAGCCAAAATTTCTGAGCGCAAGCTTCATCCTCGAAGAAGGATTCCCACTCGCCCAGCTCGCCGCCATCGTGCAATCCATGGCCGCGGCTGCCGCAACCGCGGGAGTCAAAATTGTTACCGGCGACACCAAGGTAGTCGAGCGCGGCCACGGCGATGGCTGCTACATCAACACTGCCGGCATCGGTCTCCTGCGGCAGGGAATCAGCGTCGGCCCGCATCGCGCCCAGCCTGGCGACGCCATCATTGTCTCCGGTACCATCGGCGACCACGGCATGGCCATCATGAGCGTGCGCGAGGGCCTCGAATTCGAAAGCCAGATCCGCTCCGACTGTGCTTCACTCAGCGGCATGATCGCCGCTGTGCTTCAAGCAGCAGGGAACTCTGTGCACACCATGCGCGATCCAACCCGCGGCGGCCTTGCTTCAACGCTGAATGAGATCGCGCTGTCTTCGAATGTCGGCGTGGCCATCGATGAAATGCGCCTGCCTGTGCGGCCTCAAGTGCAGTCGGCGTGTGAACTGCTCGGCCTCGATCCGGTGTACGTAGCCAACGAAGGCAAGGCGGTCTTCTTCGTAGCGCCGGAAGCGGCAGAGTGTGTTCTTGAAGTACTGCGCGGCCATCCGCTCGGCCGCGATGCAGCCCACATTGGCCACGTCACCACGGAACACAAACGCATGCTGGTTGCGCGCACCGCAATGGGTTCCAACCGCGTCATTCCCACCCAAATCGGCGAGCAACTACCCCGCATCTGCTAGTTGGAAAGGTGTGATTTCACAGTTTCACAGAAACTGTGAAAACATCGAGCCTGTGACAATAATGGTCTGGCGCTCAGTGCCTTGGAAGCATTTCACAGTTTCACAGGCGGTGTATCAACTCGCCTTTTGTTGCTCAATTTCTAATTTTTCTGGAGCAGTCCGCAGACGGGATGTGGGGCATCGGCTCTTCTGCGATTCCAGTCCCTGATTAGATTGTGCGACGAGGTCAGGAAATTTTCTGCAAACTCGTTGCGCTCCTCAAGAATGGTATGGGCGGTCCTGCCAAAACAGATCAACCTTTGCCGAACAGCAAGCTGATGCCTGTTCCCGAGAATTGTAGATAGCCCAAGGCAGGGAGCAGGTGGTTCAGTAATTGCATTGAGGTTTACTACAAGGTAACTTCCGGTTAGCCGGTAATTCGACCGCTACCGGCACGCGCTCCTTCCGCGTACCACTGGTCCGAGGTCTTAACCGGTCGATTGCTTTGTGCCTATCCGGAAGAGAAACATCACACCGTACGCGGCTGACAAAGACAGCAGAAGGAAAACTATTAGCACCATGTTTGCAGTGATTAGCCTTGGAAAATGAACAATGGGTCTTGAGAACGCGAAGGTTACAATGACCACCAGTACGATCAACACCCACCCAGTCAACAGCGCCCACCCGAATGCTCTAAACACCCCGTACTTCTTCCGGAGTTCTGCGCCTTCATCTGACCCCGAGGAGTTCCATTCCACTCCCCTCAGCCTGTTTCTGACTGCCGGGAGATAGACTGCCAAAAAGTAAAGGACCAGTGGAGCACCGTAGAACAGTCCAAGCAGCAGCACGGCAAACCAGGTGGCACGGCCGCGCTTAGACGAAGTATCGCATTTCAACCAATACAGGCCCATTGCTCCGAATAGGCCTAACGCTCCGAACGTTGCAGCCACTGCAAAAGCTTGGGCGGCCACGATTACCATTTGGCTCGGGTGGGCCGGATTGAAATTCCAGAATTTGGCTACATCGCCCGCCAATGCCAACGTTGCCGCTACTCCAAGAACGATAGCTGCCTTCCGGTTAAGGAATAACCGATCGTAATCCAGTTTGCCGGGCATATTTCTCAGATTCCTCGTCGAATTGGATAAACACTCTCAACGATGGAGTCGCCACAAAGGGCGCATACCAACTCTATATCAATGCAAGGGACTGCCAAATTCGTTGCTAGTAGTCTATCCGCCAGCCAATTGCAATTCTTCAAGATGTATTTCTTCTGTAAACTCTGAGTTCCGAACCTATTGTCGTAAAACGTCGAAATGACGAAATTTTGCCCAAAATCCGTTAGTTTCACCATGGCCGGTCATACACCCAAAATGCGAAAACGCTTCGCACTTCACTTCTTTCTGGGTTGTGGGGGCGGTGGAGGCGGTCCGAGGTTGGGTCCCCACAACTCTAATCGCGTAACATCCGTCATCCCTCCACTAAACAATCCCATGTGTCCGTGATTCTTGGCTACAAATCTTCCCGTGCAGATCACGTAGTGGTCGTTAATTGCCCTGATTTGCTGCTGGGTGATGTTGCTGGGAAGATTGATCCATAATCCGTTTTTGGTGAGACCGTGGTTGAAATCTTCTTGGTGCAAGTAGATTGCGTCTCCCTCATATTGCAAATCAACGAATCCTGTTATGCGAACTCTCTTGTCTTCATAGAGCTGTGGATTTGCGATCAGTTGGATGAGACTCACATCTACGACGTTTTCATCTGGTCCGCCCTTCGGATAGTAGCCGCCGATTGGTGCAACCTGAGCAAACACAAACCCACTCGCAAAGAGAAGGCATACAAGAGCGGAGACGACTGGATGTTTCATGGATTTTGTCCTGAGTGAATCGGCTTAATTCTACAGCGCCCTTCGGAGAAGTGATCTCTTGAGCGAGTAGTCGGCAACTCTTCCCCAACCCAAAAATAGGGTAGTTTCCCCATGGCCGGTGACTCGGGAACTAGCATGATTATGGTCGTCACAGCGGGTAATCCGTTCGCCAAGGTGCTCGAAACATGCCGCTCTCAACACCCCAATTCGCGAGTAACTCTTCAACAGCTTCCAACGTGTCCAGCTCGACAGTTTCGGCATCGATGAGTTGTTCCTCCCCGAAGTACTGATCGACGAGTTCTTCGGGAATCTCAAATCTCCTCACATGCCAAAGCCGCATTTTCAAACTGTTCGGACTATCTATGCGAGGAATATCCTTGTCGAGACGCGGCGGATGGACACAGACGAAACGGCGGCATCCGGCGTGTTTCGCTGGCATTTCGCATGCAGCAGTCCGGCCGGTCATCTCGAACCCGTTTTTCACTTCTTGTGTGAACATCATCATCCTCGCATCGATGATTGAATTATCGCGCTCTCACCGGCAGTTCCGAGTGGTTGGTCGACTAACGTCGGAATGACCGAACTTGATTCAAAACCGTTCAATTCGACCATTGCCGGTTATCTGCTCGGAATGGAACAGAACATAGTCGAAATCTGCAAAGGACCAGTGGACCTCGCTCTACGGATGCGGATTCTTCTTTACAGCCGGATCGCAAGTCTCCAGACCTTTCGCGCTTATGTGGATTTCCAACGGGAGCTTGAGAACGGAGGCCCCGTTTGTATACTCACATTCCGCTGTTTCCTCGATGACGTATTCAAACGTAGTCACGAATGTCGTAGGCTTGTGCTCGGTGAATTCCCAACTAAGGACATTCTCTTCGGCAAACTTCACGAGCATCGGCGGCCCGCTCTCCACATCGACCGAAGTGACCTTCTTCCCATTGGTCGTCACCTTGATTTTGACGACACCCTGGACACGCGCAGCACGTGCCATGATTGGATAAAGAGGCATCTTCCCGGCTACAACCAACGGGAGTTCCGCTCCAGCGTTCTGAGCGAACGCGGGAGACAGCAATCCACTCAGGATGGGCATCGCGATCGTCAGGAAGACCGACAGTAGGCAGCGTTTCGGACAGTTCATCATGTTCACCGTGAATGACAAAGCAGTTTACTCCCGTGTGGTCGGCAATCCTTCCCTATGCCGTCTGTTCGCCTGCCAATTTTCCCCAAACTCCCGGTTAGCCGGTTACACATCCGCATGAGTGAATACCGGTAATGCGCTCGGAACCCAGAAGTCGCGGAAAATAGTCGAAATGATGCAAAAGATGGTTTTGAGGTTCCGGAGGCGACCCGGCTGTGTGCGCTCGAGGGCTTGGGATGAAATCGGATGCCAAAAAGACCGCGAGCGGAGGCAAGTGCGGGTGTATTGGTTCGCAGCCGAACGGCCAAACTAAAATTCCGGTAATAAGGAAAGAACTAAGACGTCGAGGGACGACTGTGGCTAAATCAGCGAGCCGGCGATATTTTGCTGGCCTTTCAAAGAACACGTTCCTTCTTGCCGTCGCAAGCCTCTTCTCTGATATCTCCTCGGAGATGCTCTATCCGGTCTTGCCGGTGTTTCTGACGCAGACACTGAAGGCGACAGGTAGCATCGTTGGTCTGGTGGACGGATTTGCTCAGGCTGCGCAGAATATCGTGCAAGGTTTTTCCGGCGCTCTGTCGGACAGGCTGCAAAAGCGAAAGTCGATCGCGCTGGCCGGATACTTCCTATCTGCCATTGCCAAGCCACTGATGGGACTTTCCGCAGTCTGGCAAGGCTTGTTCGGCGCACGTTTGCTGGACCGGCTTGGTGCCGGCACGCGTTCTGCTCCCCGTGATGCACTCATTGCGTCTTCAGTGGATGAAAAGGACAGAGGTAGAGCGTTCGGACTTGAAGGTGTTGGCGACAATGCGGGTGCGTTTCTAGGCCCACTGCTCGCCGTTTTGCTCCTCTACGTGCTGCACTTTGCTCTACGACCTGTCTTCTATTTGGCTCTCATCCCTGGCCTGTTGGCCTTTTTTATGGTCCTGCTGGTGAAGGAGAAACCAGCAAAGGTAACCTCCAAATCAAAGATAGATGTCAACCTTAGGCAGTTCCCGAAGGGTTACTGGAGATATCTACTTGTGATCGGCTTGTTCGGGCTGGGCAACTCCAGCAATGCATTTCTGATCCTGCGGACACAGGATATTGGTGCTTCTCTGGAAACGACGATTCTGATATACGCAGCATTCAATCTGGTAGCAGCCCTGATCTCGTATCCAGCGGGATCTCTTTCTGATTCGTTGGGAAGAAGAAATGTTCTGCTCGTTTCGTTCATCATTTTCCTGGTCGTCTATCTCGGCTTCGCCATGACTCAAAATGTTCTAGTCGTCGCAGTCCTTTTTGGCCTCTACGGGCTGTACGAGGGGATATTCCGCTCCGTCGGCAAAGCATTCGCATCCGATTTCGTGCCGGAACCTCTGCGCGCGAGCGGCGTCGGCTGGTACAGCACGGCGGTTGGATTGCTGCAACTCGTTGCCAGCGTCGTCGCCGGATTGCTGTGGGATCGAATCGGCCACGCAGCCGTGTTCTATTTTGGCGCAGCCTTCGCTTTCGTCGGTAGCATTGGATTGCTCTTACTAATTCCGTCGAGACATGAGGGACGCCATTCCACAATAGCCGATTAAGCTGATGCAGCAGTCGCCAATACGCTCCGATTTCTGTGTGCCGAGTGGATTGTCGGCAATACGGAAGTTGATATGGTGTGACCCTGTCAACATCTGTGAATCGCTGTTGTGGTTTTTGTTTTTGTCTTTTCGAGGACAGGGTCAGCAGCAGCCGTGGCAGGTAATGGCGACGATTGATCAAGCTGATATTCGCGG